>Ga0256826_1000480_pt1 | contig 24272 bp, 17 predicted proteins | sample CV79metaG_FD_185975 | JGI IMG/M metagenome (GOLD analysis project Ga0256826, IMG submission 185975) | Hydrothermal vent microbial communities from East Pacific Rise, Pacific Ocean - CV79 | ecosystem: Environmental > Aquatic > Marine > Hydrothermal vents | place: Pacific Ocean: East Pacific Rise...
AGTAAGGGTTAGCGTAAAGTGCGATTAACGCAATTACTAGTGCATAAATAACTTGTGCTTCGATCATTGCAAGAGCGATGAACATTGTAGTCATAAGTTTAGCACCAAGACCTGGGTTACGTGCAGTTCCAGCGATAGTTGCAGCAGCAGTATGACCCATACCGATAGCACCACCAAGAGCAGCAAGACCAAGACCAAGACCAGCAGCGATCATTGAGTAAGCTTTAAGAGTTTCGTTAGCAACGTTACCCTCGTTTGCGAATGCAGCAGCAGAAAATGCTACTAGTAAAAAAAGAATTTTTTTCATAAATTGTCCTTAAAATTATTACAACTACTTTCGGATAGCGTAACCCCATTTTTCAATGAAGCAACCCACACATAAATGCTAGGATTTCCCTACTTGTGATTGATATGCGAATTATACATAAAAAAGCTTAAACTTTTTCTTATGCGCGGCCTAAAGAGATCTTATTCCCTTTAAATTCTAGTATTTCTACTGTTACTTTGTCACCTTCACTAAATACATCACTTACTTTATCTACTCTTTGATCAGAGATTTTAGAGATATGAAGAAGACCATCTGTGCCATCCGGTAATTCTATAAATGCACCGAAGTCTACGATACGCTTAACTGTTCCCTCATACTTATCACCAACTTCATATTTTATTTTTGCTTGTTTTGGAGTATTTACAATATTTTCAATATGGCCACGAGCACCTGCAACACCAGTTTTATTTTTACCAGTGATTTTTACTTTTCCATCTTTCTTATCGATGTCAATTGCCACTTCAAACTTCTCAATCATTTCACGAATAGTTTTACCAGCTTGACCGATAACTTCACCTATGAATGATGGATCAATATGAAAGAAGTCTACTGAAGGCAGTACACCATCATTAAATTCTATTTTCGCTTCTGCTTCTTCCATAATATCTATAATATGTGAACGACCTTCTTTTGCTTGATAGAGTGCTTCTTTAAGTACCTCTAAAGAGACTCCACCAAGTTTAATATCCATCTGCATAGCAGTAATTCCATTTTTAGAACCAGTTACTTTAAAGTCCATATCACCATCATGATCTTCAAGTCCCATGATATCAGAAAGGATAGCATACTTGTCACCTTCACTCACCATACCCATCGCAATTCCTGCAATAGTGTCTGATGTCTCTATATCAGCAGCTCTTAATGCCATATACCCACCACATACCGTGGCCATAGAAGAAGAACCATTTGATTCTAGGATCTCAGATACTAAACGCACAGTCTGTCCATCAAGATTTACCACTGGTGCTAGTGCACGTTTCGCTAAGTTACCATGCCCAAGTTCACGACGTTTCGTTCCCATAACAGGAGATGCTTCACCTACTGAAAAACCTGGGAAGTTGTAGTGAACCATAAAGTTTTCATTTTGAGTACCGCTATCTGTAAGGGACTCAAACATTTGAGCATCTTTAACACCACCCATAGTAAGCACTACAAGTGCTTGAGTTTGTCCACGAGTAAAAAGACAAGAAGAGTGTGCATTTGGAAGTACATTTGTATCTATAGTAATAGGTCTTACTTCTGTAAGGGCACGGCCATCAGCACGAACTCTTTCATTAAGTATTTGAGAACGAACCTGCTCTTTTTTCACTTTGTCTATTGCATCTTTAAGTTGTAGTTCTGCCTCTACTTCAGCCCACTCTAGCTTTGTAGTTAAAATCTTTTTACGAAGTTGTCTTAGTGCAGTTGAGCGCTCAGACTTAGCCATTTGGTTCATAGCATCTGCGATATCTGCCATATGCGTCTCTCTTACATAAGTTATCATCTCTTCATTTACTTCGTGTGCTTTTAAATCAAGTGCAACTTGAGTCTTTCTCAGTGGAGTAAACGCAGCTTCATACTTAGCATTTGCACTAAATAACTCTGCTTGAGTTTTCTCAAATACTGAGATAAGTTCATCTTCACTCATTGCGTTTGAAATATGAGTAGATACAACTGATCCTAACATTGTAGGGTCTAACATAGGATCAACAGGCATATCTGTAACTTCTATATTTTCTCCACCAAATGCTCGCATCTCAATCATAAGAAGGTCATTCTTAGTTCCTGAGAGATAAAGGTCTAATGTAGATCTTTTAAGTTGTGAAAGTGTTGGGTTAAGAACTAATGCACCGTCTACTTTAGCAGCACGAACAGCAGATACGGAAACATTAATGTCTATATCTGAAGTAAATAGTGCAGCTGATGCAGCATTGAGTGCAAGAACTTGAAGGTCTGACTCAGAGTCAGCTGAAAAAACCATAATAGTTACTTGAGTAGGATGTCCAAAACCTTCTGGAAAAAGTGGACGAAGTGAACGGTCAACTATACGAGAAGTAAGTGTCTCAAAGTCACTCGGTTTTGTTTCACGTTTAAAGAAGCCACCTGGGATTTTACCCGCTGCATATGTTTTTTCTATATACTGCACAGTTAAAGGTAAAAAGTTATCTTTTACTATCTCTGTCTCATCGATTACTACTGTTGCAAGTATAACTGTCTTACCTGACTTAATCCAACATGCACCGTTTGCTTGTTTTGCAACATCTCCAAAAGAGTATGACTCTTCTCTATTTTCTAACTCTAAACTTACATCATATTTCATCTATTTTCCTCTAGTATTTTTTCTATTGCTTCATCATCTATTTTTGTAAAATCTTCGTAATATAGTTCTGTTTCAACATAATCATCTATGTCATACAAAAAGTATATATCATCTACAAAAGGCTCTAACTGCTCTAACACATCACTTGGTAAAACCGGAACTGCAATATATACAGCCTTTGGTTTTTGTACGAGAATAGTTTTAAGAGCGGTCATAAACTTACTGCCACTCTCACTTCCCTCATCTACAAGTAAAACTACTTTATCTTCCATTGTTGGAAATGGTCTACCTTTTCTATACTGATAAATTCTACTAAGAATCTTCTCTTCATGTTTACGATGTGCTTCTCCGTAAATGTAGTCATACTGTATTTCAAAAGCTCGAACAAGTTCTTCATGTATTACTATCTCTTCAGTTTCACTTACTCGTGCTACTTCACACTCAGCATTATGTGGTGCCATTATAGCTTCTAAAAAAAGAATCTCCAAATTATTACCAAGTTTTCCTCTTATGTGAGAAGCAAGTTCCAACCCACCTCTCGAAACTGCCACAATATTCCACTCTTCATCTTTTAATTTATGCATCGGTATAACGTCTAACAATTTTCTTGCTGCATCTTTTCTATCTAAAATTATATTTTTATACTTTTGCATAAATAGATTCTCCTTTAGTCTGCATCTGGCAATTTATATGTGATAATAGGTGTCCCATCATTTTTCATAATTGGTTTAAGTACTATAGATAAATAAACATACTTATCATATATAGAATTAGATTTCCCATCTGATGTTAAAATTGGACGATTATTTTCACCATAACTCATTCCAAAGTCCCAACATCGTGTTTTATACATAAACCCGACTCTCATACTTTTAGTTAAGTCTGCTATTGAATCATAATTATATAGTCCGTCAAAAGAGTAATGTTCATCATAAGTATAACTAAGTGTTGATGTTAAGTAGCTTGTATAGCGCTCTTGAGATAGAGCTACTACTTTATTTTTTATTGCTTTTTCATCTTTATATAGATGAGAAAAGCTTAGATTTACTCCATAACCACTTATTGAAAACTTATTGAAAATTTTAGAAAATAGTTGTGTGTCATGGCGGTAAAACATATTATTATAAAAACTTAAATAACTCGTAATTTTATAATCTAGTTCATTTTCTAATGCACCTACTTGATCTTTTCCATTAGAATAAGTAATGTCTTGAGTAAGTCTATGATAAAGTATCTCATTAGCTTGTGTATCATACAGATACTGTACTACTTCAAACTTTGTTTCATCTGTTAATGTCGAAATATTATAAAACTCACACTCAGGTGCTGAACTATGTTGTGTACATAACTCCGAATTATCTTCATAGTATCCCTCTTCTAATGTGCTCCCTGAGTTATCATAAGAAACAGAAAACGAAATCACATGTATATAGTTTTCAAAAGCACGGGTGAGTTGTGTAGATGCGGCAAGTCTATTTGTATTTCGCATAAAGTACCCACTATTATAATCGACTGTAGATATATTATCATTCGCACCAAACTGTGAATGTTGCATATATAACTTTGCTTCATAAGAGACGTTTAAATACTCATCAAAAAGGGATGTTTGAAGTGTAATAGGAACATTTATATCCGTTTGGACAACTGTTTTTCCTACAGGTCTTGTAAGGTTGTTTGCTTTAACATCAACATTATAAGCTAAGTGATCTTCAAAAAAAGTATCTAAATAGTAGTGGTACTGTAGAGCAGGAAGTTGTTGTAGTGTTTCATTATCATTAGAAGTTGTCAAATCTTGGTAGTACTTAAAGTAGGCTCCCACATAGTTTGTGTCTGTATTATAAAAAAGATTTACACGAGAATAAACCTGTGTTGCAGTTGTATTATTTTGTGTATCATTAGATGAGAGATTAAGGTAATCAACATCATTCATATTGCTTATATTTACATATATTCCAGCCTGACCAGCTAAGTTAGTACCAAACCATTGATTAATAAAGTCATTGTTTTCATACTTCATACCAAAACCGTAATGGGAATCATTTTGAAGACTATTTCTCTGAAAATAAGTATCTTTTTCTTTAAAGTACCCAGCTTGAATCTCGCCACTTGAAATAGCAGAGTCTACAAATCTAAATGTACCGTATATACCCTCTCCACGAAATGTTCTAATTTGTGGTTTAAGTTCTAAATCCCACCAGTTCTGCTCTGCAATGTAAATAGGTTGTTCATAGTAAAAACCTTCACCATCTGAGTAACCAAGAGAGGGCATAAGAAGTCCTGACTTTCTTGTTGTGTCGAGTGAATATCCAAAGTATGGGGTATATAGAATTGGAATATCATCAATATAAAGCCGAGCATTATAAAGATTCATCCATTTTGTACCAGAGTTATAATCAGCAGAAGTAAATTCCATCTTCCAAATAGGATCTATTGGGTCACAACCACTCAGCATTCCAGAATCAATGTCTATCTTTTTTTCTTGTGTAAAAGACTCTTTTGCACTAATCCAAAGCTGAGTCTCTTTGTCAGACATATAAAAAGGTTTAAAGAGTCTCTCTTTCTTTTTTATGTTTAATTTTGCATATTTTCCTAATATCTTATACTCGGAGCCATGATTTAGTCTTATGTTGTCAAAAAGTTCTAAGTCACCACTATTTCTATCATATACAGCTCTCTCAGCTGTTAAAAAATACTCTTTATAAACTACACTCACCCCACCCTCAGCATGAACTACATTATCTTTTGAGTTCATGCTAGAAGCGAATATTTCTACCTTATCATCTGAGTGAAGATTAAGAAGTAGTATAAAAAAAAGGAGAAGAAGCTTAAGCATTTACAACCAGTGTTTTAGCCGTTAGATCATGCCATGTTTGACGATTTGGATTCATCATACCCCAAAGAAATCCAAAGTAAAAAAGCATTTCGCTTATTACTCGAAATATTGCACGGTTCAACGAGACAAGTACATTAGGATTATCCACTGTTTTAATCTCAATAACTTTTATTTTAAGTGCTAGCTTGCCTAGTGTTGCACCATACTGCATCACAAAGAAAGCTTGATAAATAATTTTCATCATCATATATTCAAAAACAAAATTGTTAGTTAAGTTAATAATTTCTTCTGTAGTCTGTGCTGAAGAAAAAGAGTCCCACAGAGCGAATATAAGAAGTAAAGAGAGTAGCATCTCATCTATAAAAAAAGCCAATGCACGTTTTTTATTATTTGCTAAAGTAAGACCTTCACGATGAAGGAGTGTTTCTGTCTCTTCATTCACTCAAAATTCCTAGAGTGCTTGATATGCGATATCTGTACGAATTTTTTTACCTACAAAATGAACTTGACCACATCTAAGATATGCTCTATCTCTAGCCTCACGAATAGTGTCACCAAGTCCTACACATACTAAAACACGACCACCATCAGCATAAAGAACACCATCTTCTTTGCTCACACCAGCATAAGAGATATGTGTATACTTCCCTATTTCTGCATGAAGAACTTTATCTTCTACTATTTCTGCAGGAGTTGAAGATGAGTATGGATAGTTTGCAGATGCCATAACAACACCTACTGCATATTGCTTAGAAAACTCAACTTTTATCTCACCTAGACGGTTTGTAGCCGCTTTATGAAACATTTCAGATACACTTGAAGTCATAAGAGGCATAAGTATCTCACACTCAGGATCTCCAAAACGCACATTAAATTCTAGTGTAATTGGTTCTCCATTTACAACCATAATACCGATGAAAAGAACACCCTCAAAAGGAGCACCCTCTTTTTTCATACCCTCTAAAGTAGGAACTATAACTCTGTCTTTTACTTTTTGATACAGTTCTTCATCAACTAAAGGTGTTGGAGCATAGGCACCCATTCCACCTGTGTTTGGTCCTGTGTCGCCATCGCCCACACGTTTATGATCTTGTGCTGCTTGAAGTAAGATGTAGTCATCTCCATCGCAGATAGCGAACATAGAAAGCTCAAACCCATCAAGAAACTCTTCAACAATAACTTTCTTACCAGCATCACCAAAACTTTTACCACTAAGCATCTCTCCGATAGCCTTTTTAGCCTCATCGTGACTCATTGCTATAATAACACCTTTACCACCACAGAGACCATCAGCCTTAACAACTATGGGAGTACAAAGGGAGTCTGTAAACTTGTAAAGCTCTTCAATACTATCAGACTCAATGTATGCAGCCGTTGGAATGTTATACTTTGCTAAAAAGTTTTTCATATAAACTTTTGAGCCCTCAAGTTGTGCAGCCTCAGCTGATGGACCAAAAATAGTAAGACCTTGTGCTTTAAAGATATCTACAACACCATCAACAAGTGGTGCTTCTGGACCAACAATAGTCAACTCTATCTCGTTCTCTTTTGCAAATGCAGCAAGCTCGTTATAATCTTTAATATTTAGGTTCGTACCCAAATTATCCGTAGCCCCATTTCCAGGCTGAAAAAAAAGTTCATGTTGCTCCTCTTCGTTCTTAATCGCACGACCTATTGAGTACTCACGTCCACCGGCACCTAAAATTAAAATTTTCATATATTTGCTCCATAAAATAAAAAAAGTATTTATTTAAAAGATAAAATTCTTCTAAATAAATACTTTTGAAAGATAGATAACCCAAGTAGCCGTCTCGCTTTTGGTTCGGTTCTCAGAGCCGAATTTGGGTGAAGAGAGGGTGGATATCGGCGATATGACCTCGGTAAGTCACCCTACCTCAAACGGTTACATCGACACACACCACCACTACGTGTTCACAATTTGAATATGTAGAACCCTCATAAGTGCGATTAATCGAACCACTCAGATTATCTATTTATATTATACAAAAATATTACTTGATTTTTTTATAAAGTGAGGGCGATTTCCATACAACTCTCAATAGTTTTTTCTTTAGAAAGAATAGTCTCTATCTCTTTTGGTATCTTTTTTAACGTAGTTTTACCAATGACAACAACTTTTTGTTCTTTTGCAAAACTATGGTGCTGTAAAAAGCATGTAACACTCGAGGGTGATGTAAATATTAACACAGCATTATCATCAACTCTGCAGTCTGCTATTTCTTGAGAACAACTAGAGCTATAAAGTATAATTTCATCAATATTATAGCCCTCTTTTTGGCACACTTGCACAAAATCTGAAGCAACTACTTCTGCTCTTAAATAGAGCCATTTTCTAGTTTTTGGATACTTCTTAATACTCTGGACTAAAGTATCACCATATCCCTTTCCAACTTCAAAAACATTACCGCCAATAGCTTCATAACTTTTGGCACTCTGTTTAGATATACATAATGCAGGCTTTAACAGTTCAGCTTTTATCTCATAAAAACTCAAAATCTTTGAGATCTGTTTAGAGGTTATTATAAGGTTGTCGTACTTAGAAAAATCTACATTAGGAGAAAAAAAATTAATATCTAAAGGGTTTATATGAATAGCATCTGGATGTGAAGAGATAGAAAAAAGATAAATTTGGTTTGGCATGAGAGAAGCTTTCGCTTACTCCCATTCAATTGTAGCAGGTGGTTTAGAAGAGATGTCATAAACAACTCTGTTAATCCCATCTACTTCGTTAATAATTCTTCTTGAAATTCTTTCAAGTAAATCATGTGGAAGGTGAGCGAATGTTGCAGTCATTCCATCAACTGCTTCAACAACTCTTACACAAACAGTGTTATCATATGTACGGTTATCGCCCATAACACCAACACTTTTAACATTTAACAGAACTGCAAAGGCTTGCCAAGTTTTAGCATAATAACCACTTGCTTTAAGTTCATCGAGTAAAATAACATCAGCCTCACGAAGTATAGTAAGGTCAGGAACATTAACATCACCCATAATACGTATAGCAAGTCCAGGCCCAGGAAATGGATGACGGTTAATCATACCTTCGGGAAGTCCTAACTCTAAACCAATTTTACGAACTTCATCTTTGAACAATTCACGAAGTGGTTCAATTAACTCAAAATCCATCCAATCAGGAAGACCTCCAACATTGTGGTGTGACTTTATAACTTCAGATGGACCGTTTACAGAAATAGACTCGATAACATCAGGGTAAAGAGTTCCTTGCGCTAAAAACTTAATGCCATCATGTTTTTTTGCTTCTTTTTCAAACTCTTCAATAAAGGCATGACCAATAATTTTTCTTTTTTGCTCTGGATCAGATATACCCTCAAGTCTTCCTAAAAAGTTATCAACAGCATCAACAGTGATTAGAGGCACTTTAAGATTTATTTTAAAAACTTCTTCAACTTGTTCTTTCTCACCCTTTCTTAAAAGTCCATTATCAACAAAAACAGGTACTAGTTGATCACCAATAGCTTCATAAAGTAAAGCAGCAACAACAGAGCTATCAACACCACCACTAAGACCACAAAGAACTTTTCCAGTCCCTACTTTTTCACGAATCATCTTAATTTGTTCTTTTAAGAAGTGTTCCATTTTCCATTTTTCTGTAACACCACAAATATTTTTTGCGAAATTACGTAACATTAAGTAACCCTCTTCGGAGTGCTGTACTTCTGGGTGAAACTGCATTGCATACACACGTTTTTCTTCATTTGCAATTGCTGCATACGGAGAGTTTGCAGAAGTTGCAATAGGTGAAAAACCTTCAGGAAGTACATCTACTTTATCTGAGTGGCTCATCCAAACGATACGATCATCATCACAATCAGCTAAAAGAGGTGACTCTGTTTCTAGTTTAAGTTCAGCTTTCCCATACTCATGGTGATCCGAACGAATAACACTACCACCAAAATCTACAGCTATTCTCTGCATACCATAACATATACCAAGAACGGGGATACCCATAGAGTAAACACCTTGGTCAACTGTATAAGCATCTTCATTATAAACAGAAGATGGACCACCACTAAGAATAATACCCTTTGGATTTTTTGTTTTAATCTCTTCTACAGAAGTATGATAAGGAAGAATCTCACAATAAATCTTGTCTTCTCGAAGACGACGAGCGATAAGTTGTGTATATTGAGAACCGAAATCTAAAACTATGATGCTAACATTTGTCATATAAATGCCTTTTAAAAATGAAATAATTTAATTATGAAAGGATACTACAATAAAGGTTAATGTTTGATTTACAAAAGATGAAAAATGAAAGGATATCTCCTAAAAGGAGATATTGAGAGGTTTAATAAAGTCCTAAAATCTCAAATTGGAAATACCATATTGAAACTGACACAATATAACCTACTAAGATAGTCCAAGCATGTTTCATATGTGAACTAAATGTATAAATACCATGTAATCTACCCATAACACCAACACCAGCAGCTGAGCCGAATGAGATTAACGATCCACCAACACCGGCTGTCATAGTAACTAGCATCCATTGAGCTATATCCATATCAGGTGATGATTTTAAAATTGCACTCATTACAGGAACATTATCTACAACTGCTGAGAGGAAACCTACACCAATATTGGCAGCTGTTGGACCGAACATATCATACATATCATGAATGTAATTTAGGAACCCTAAATAGTGGAGTGCACCAACGGCTGAAAGAATACCAAAAAAGAAAAGTAGTGTATCATTTTCAACTTTTTGCATATTTACATAAATATTAAAAGAGTTAGAACCAGTTTTTGATAAGAAAATAGAGTAAAGTTTAAGTATTGCCATACCAAACATCATACCCCACATTGCTGGAAAATGAAAAAACTGATGGCCGAGAACTGCCATAACAATAGTTGCAACACCTAAGTAAACAACACCCATTCCACCATCTAATACTACTGGTTTTTTTTCACTTGCTGCATCAAATGGAGGTTGCCCAACAGGAACAGACATACTAAGTAAAGAAGCAGTTACTAACCAACCTATTACAGATGCAGGGAAAAGGAATAAAAAGTCAATAAACTCACCCTTGTTTGCAGTCCATGCCATGAGTGTTGTAATATCACCAAATGGAGACCAAGCCCCACCAGCATTTGCAGCTACAACAATATTTATCGCACCAGGTACGAGAAATGCAAAGTTTTTCTTATCAATAGTAAAAAGAACCGTCGAAAGAATAAGTGCAGTTGTAAGATTATCTGCAACAGGAGAGATAAAGAAGGCTAAAAGACCGGTAAGCCAAAAAAGCTTCTTATATGAGTAACCTTTAGATACTAGCTTATACTTCATAAGGTCAAAAACACCGCGTTCTATCAATGTCTCAATATATGTCATAGCAACAAGTAAGAAGAAGAAAATCTCTGCTATCTCAAGAATAAGAACTTCAAGTTCCTCGTGTAAAGGATCTGGATTAAGTCCATTAATCGCATAGTAAACACCAATAAGCATAAACATAAATGTACCTGCAAACAGTGCTGGTTTCGCTTTATTTACCTCATACTTATCTTCTGTAGCAATAAAATAATATGCTATTACAAAAACTGCTAAACTTAACCAACCTACCCAAGTTGTTGCCAAATTTACATCGTGACCTACTGCAGCTACTGCAGTTTCAACTACTGAACCGTGTTCCATTATTTCTCCTCTTGCATCGTATGTACACCAATTGACTTGTCTCTAGAAAGTGCCCCTAGGACTATCTCTCGGGCTGTTAACAAACGAAATTTCAGTAGTGTACCAATTTTTTCATTTAAAAGAGCATTAATTGACTCAAATGCATCATTTAATCCACTTTTTGTTCGAATAATTGAAACATTCTCCCACATAATACGACGGAGTTGATTCTTTTTTTCTTTATCCTCTTTATAACTCATAATACTCTCATGCACTTCAAACTCTATAAACTTTTTGGTATCACTATTTTTTAAGATATCTTCAACAGCACGAGCAGCAAACACGAGCCCCTCCAGAAGTGAATTTGAAGCGAGTCTATTCGCTCCATGAACTCTAGTTGAAGCAACTTCACCAACAGCATAAAGGTTTTTCACATTAGGTACTTTTGCATTTAAGTCACATCTAATACCCCCTATTGCATAGTGAAATGCGGGTGAAATAGGTACTCTTTGCTGGGGAACATTAAAACCTAAGGTTCGTAAAGTGGTACATATATTTGGGAATCTTCCCTCAAAATACTCTGCTTCAAAATTATTAAATGCTAAATAAACATTCATACCCGTTTTCTTTTTATGTAAATAAATTGATTTACTTACAATGTCTCGAGAAGCTAACTCTCCGCGTTTATCATAGTCAAAAAGAAATCTTCGTCCATTTTCATCTTCTATTGTAGCACCCTCTCCGCGGAGAGCTTCTGTTAAAAGCATTTTTTGTGCATTATCACTATTTACATAGACTGTAGGGTGAAACTGTAACATCTCCATTCTGTCAAGCTCTATGCCTTTTTGTACACATAAACCTTGCATATCAGCACTAATACATGGTGCATTTGTATGGTACTCATATAAAGAACCAACACCACCACTTGCGATTATAATATCTTTTGCATAGATATTACGACACTCTCTATGGTCAAGTACCGTTACACCATAGCACTCATTCTCTTTTATAAGTAAGTCAACAACTCGAGCATTACCTAGCATAGCATGATGATTTTGTGAAAGTAAAAAGTGGTGCATATAGCGTCCAGTAGCATCACCTCCGGCATGAAGTATCCGTTCACATGAGTGAGCTGCTTCTTTAGTATAAAGTAACTCACCATTTTCATCAGTGTCAAAATTAAAGCCATTATTTACCAAATCATCAATAGCCTTACGCGAGTACTGAGATAAAATACTCACAGCTTCTTCATTACAAAGCCCTGCTCCAGCATCTATTGTGTCTTTTATATGAACACTAATATCAGCATTATCACGAGCTAAAGCAACACCACCTTGGGCATAAAAGGTATTACACTTAAAAGTCTCACGTTTATTTATAATGAGTACTTTTTTTTCCTTTGGAAGTTTCATTGCAGCATAAAGGCCTGCAACACCTGCCCCAATAATTATTACATCGTATTTAAACATTATTCACAACTCTCATTTGTGTCAATTTTTTGACTTACTGGCTCTTGTATGATGAACCTAATATTTTCATCTTCTACAGGGACACTCTTTTTATAGTACGGGGATGCTTTATAGCCACATGCACTCAGACTTAACAAAAAGCTTGCTATAATAAGAGTATGAAAAATGCTCAAGATATACTTACTTCTATCCAATATAAACCTCAATTTAAAAAAATTCTACACCATAAGTGTATAGAGAAACTAATGTCTACAATACTTCCAGCCATTAGAAAAAGTGTTAAACATGGTTATGTTAACAAAAAGATATTTTACATAACCATAACAGCTGCACTTAATAAATATGACAAGGATAATATTATAAAAACGATTAAAACGGTTTTAAATTCTAAAATGATTTTAGAATCAGAGCGTTTTGTCGAATGTGCTAACTTAGAGATTGATGATGTTGTAGTTTATGTAGATCATAAGCCCCGTCTTGCTGAGAACTTGCATATTACTCAGTCTCATACTCTCAAGTATTTTGAGCGAGCGAGTGGAGACTTAAAAATAAATATTGCAGATGAAAAGCTACAAGCACTTATGCAGAGTATACAAGACATCATTAAAGCTGAAAAATGACTCTTCTTGAAACTATAAAACAACTACCAACTGAACCTGGTGTATACCAGTACTTTGACAAAGATGGACATCTTCTCTACATAGGTAAAGCAAAAAATCTCCAAAACCGTGTAAAAAGTTACTGGCAGTTTTCACCACATTTACAAGCCAATAGAACACTTAGTATTAGAATAACGAGGATGATAGAACAGACTCTTTCTATGCACTATATAGTTGTAAAGAGTGAACATGATGCACTCATATTAGAGAACTCTTTAATTAAACAGCTCAATCCAAAATACAATATTTTACTTCGTGATGATAAGACTTATCCTTACATATATATAGACAATGCTCTAAAGTACCCTCGTTTTGAGATAACACGTAAGATTATTAAGAGTAAGGACATTACATATTATGGTCCATACTCTATAGGAGCAAGAGATATTTTAGACTCCGTATACGAAATTTGTAAGTTAGTACAGAAAAAAAGTTGTCTAAGCTCAAAAAAGCTCTGTCTTTACCATCAGATAGATAAATGCCTAGGCCCTTGTGAACTTCCTGTATCTAAAGAGAGATACTATGAAGAAGTCAACCTTGCTACAGCACTCATAAAGAACAAAGCGCTCCTTATAAAAGAGCTTGTTAAAAAAATGGAGTTTTATGCAGAGGATATGCGTTTTGAAGAGGCAGCCGAACTAAGAGATAGAGTTGAGAAAATAAGCCGTAGTGAGATTAAAAGTGATATTGACTTTGCTACAGATGAAAACTACGATATTTTTGTAGTTCAAAACTCTGTCTCTCGGGCAGTCATAGTGAGAATTTTTATGCGAAATGGGAAAATTATTTCCTCTTCTCATGACTATATAAATATTAATGATGATTTTTTTGAAGATGAATTATACTTTAGAGCACTATTAGATTATTATAAAGAACAAAAGCCTCCTATTATTGCTCCTATACTCCTAGCAAAAGAGATCCAAGGACTTCAAGAGATAGAGAAACACCTCAGTACAGTTTTTGAGAAAAAAGCACATATCAGTACACCCCAAAGAGGAAAACGCAAGGACCTGATAGAACTAGCACTCCTAAATGCGAATGAGTTACTCAAAAAAGACAAAAAAATTGACCATACCAAAATACCATTAGAGATCCAAACACTCTGCTCTTTAAAAAAGATTCCATCACGTGTAGAAGTTTTTGACAACTCACATATATCTGGTGTAGCTACTGTTGGAGCAATGATAGTTTATGAAGATGGAAAATTTGATAAAAAATCATACCGTACATACCATTTAGAAGCCAAAGATGAATATGCTCAGATGAGAGAGACACTCACTAGAAGAGTTAACAGTTTTGCAAAGAACTCCCCTCCTGACCTCTGGTTACTTGATGGTGGTCTAACACTCTTAAAACTTGCTAAAGACATACTTGAATCTAATGCTATAGACTTAGATGTCATTGCTATCTCAAAAGAGAAGATAGATGCTAAAACACATCGTGCAAAAGGCAAAGCAAATGACATCATCTATACTCTCACAGAGATATTTAGACTAAAAAATAGCGATAAAAGACTTCAATGGGCTCAAAACTTAAGAGACGAAGCTCATAGAGCAGCTATAACTTTTCATAAAAAAACAAAACTTAAACTTGACCAAGAGAGTAAACTTCTGAGTCTTCACGGTATTTCACCTGCTAAAGTTCAAAAGCTTCTCAATCACTTTGGTACATTTAATGAGCTAAAGCAAGTAAGTATTGAGGAAATAAGTGCTGTTTTAAATGAAAAAGATGCGAATATTATAAAAAAGTTTTATAACTAAGTTTTATTTATCTTCTTTTATGATATATTTGTGATGATTCTAGTTATTAAGGTTTTTTTATGGATAAAGTAGTGCCAATTGATGAAGAGTATATTTTTGACAATGATGTAATTATAAGTCAAACTGATATAAAGGGTGTAATTACTTATGCCAATAGAGCGTTTAGTAAAACCTCTGGTTATAGTATAGAAGAGTTAGTGGGAAAACCACACAATATTATTCGGCATCCAGATATGCCTAAAGCAGCGTTTATGAAAATGTGGGAAACAATTGCCGGGGGGCAAGCGTGGAATGGTCTTGTAAAAAACTTAAGAAAAGACGGTAGGTTTTACTGGGTAGAGACAGAGATACTCCCAATTGTCGATGAAGATAACAGTGTTACTGGATATATCGCTGCAAGAAAAGAGGCTTCACGTAAAGATATAAATGAGACTCTTGAGACATATAATAAAATGTTAGAAATACAAGAATAGAGGGGTTAGATATATGTTAATATATAATTTTCAAAAAGAGTTTGTAGGGATTGACGAAAAAGATCTCAAAAGTTTAGGGTTTAAGGACTTAGCAGCTCTGCGAGCAGAAGTACATGACTTTGCAGACTTGTTTGTAAAAACACCTGGCTATATTCATAACTTCAAACATGTGCATTGGATAGATTTCATAACATGTGCAGAGTCTAACGAAGAATCAAAAGTTATTATAAATGTAAATAATAAAAACTACAAAGCCGTAGTCCAAATTAACACTACTTACCTTGTTGATAATCCATCTTCAAAAGCATTTACTGTTACACTTAATAACCTACGCGAGTTATCAGTTAAAGAGAGTGAAAGTATATCTGGTGATATTGTTGAGAGAGAAGCTCCCGTTGCTGTAGAAGCAGAGCAGATATTTAATACGCCACAAAGTGATCCTCAAGAGGATTTTCAAGAAGAGACTACAAGTTCAAACATTACACTTGATCCATATGAAACACCTATAGAAATTGATATGGACCAAGAAGATGAACTTCCAGTTGAAGAACAAGTTGAAGATAACGACAACTTAGACATAGAGATTGAAGACTTTGAAGCACCACTTGACATTACTCTAGAGGATGATTCTTTAGAAGAAGAGGATCTTTCACTAGAGACTCAGACACAAACAGTAGATGAAAATTTCGATAATGGTTATGTATATGATCCAACTGTTGCATCAGATGAGCTTGGTTTACCACTAGATCTTATTGAAGAGTTTATTCAAGATTTTATAGAACAAGCAAAAGAGTTTAAAGGTGATTTATATAGTTCCTTAGATGAAGGTGACCTTGATAACCTAAAAATTCTTTCACACAAACTCAAAGGTGTAGCAGCCAACTTAAGAATAGAAGATGCACTTGAGGCACTTACTGTTGCTAACACATCTAATGATATTAATGTTATTAGAGAAAACCTCGATACACTTTACAAAATAGTTGCAAAACTTGCCGGTGAAGAGATTCAAGTTGAGAAAGAGATTGAAATTGAGAAAGAGATTGAAGATGAAGCATTAGTTTTAGACTTTAAAGAGGCAGAAGAAGATTTATATAGTGACCCTATAGAGATTAATGATGCCCAAGTACCTCAAAAAATAGAGCTTCCTGAACTTGCTGATGATACTTTTCTTGCAGAAGAAGATATAGTGCTTGAAATAGAAGAGAAAGAAGACTCTTCTTTAGATCTTTTAGATATTGACACATTAGAAGATGATTTAGAACTCGAAGAGGATTTAACACTTGAGTTAGAGGATGAGCCTGAGCTTTCTTTAGATGTAGAGATGCCAGACCTTGAAAATGAAAGTATCACTCCTGAGATACTCGAGTACTCAAAAGCAACTACAGCAGCTGATATAGGACTTGATATAGAAAGTTTTGAAGAGCTCTTTGGTGACTACATACAAGAGTCAACGATACTTACAGAGTCTATCTCTTCAGCTTTAAATGAGAATGATTTAGTCAAATGTAAAAATGATGCACTTAAACTTAAAGGTATGAGTGATAATATGAGAGTTTCAGCGTTTTCTACAGAGTTAGAAACACTTATGAACTCATCAGAGACACAAGAGCTACAGAGTGCAGTTACAACAATTAGCTCTCTTATCTCTCAACTTGCAACAAAAAAGGTATAAACGATGCAGATAGGACTTAAAAACCGACTAAGACTTATCAGTCTTTTTCCAATTATTATTCTTTTCGCTATAACGAGTTACTTTGTTTTTAACTCGTATGCAAACTATAAAGCAGCACAACTTTTACAAGATAAACTTTCTGAAAACAGACAGTTAAATGTACTTGTAAATAACATTTCACGTGAACGTGGTATGACGGTAATGTATTTAGGAAACTCTTCTCCCAACACTTTACGTTCTCTTGTTAAACAGAGAACAATCGTGGATGAGAAAGAGAAACTTTACATGAATCATATTAAGAACAAAGAAGTTCTACATGATCATTCAAATGGTATGCAAAACTGTCAGACATGTATGAATGCAGACTCTTTAGCTATGTCACTGACTAAGATTAAAAAGATTAGAGAGCTTGTAGATTTGCATCAGACAAACTTCAAAGATGTTTACGAAGACATATATGGTAAAGCACAACACAGTGCTATTGGACAACTTGAAGATATTACGACACAACAACTTGATCCAAAAATTAATACACTAGCAACTCAGTACATATCTCTTGTTCGTGCAAGTGAATTTACTTCTGATGAGCGTGACTTTATCTCTTTTGCAATTGCAAGATCAACAGAGTTAGAAGAGGAAGAGGTAAATCAATGGATTACTCTTGTTGCTAAAGCTGACTCTATTACGTATACAACTATGAAAGATAAACTTTTAGTTTCACAACTTGATACTATCTTTAAAAATGAAGACTCTTTAGAGCTTTTTGATGATATTAATACTGAACGTACTGGCATTATGGCAGCAGCACTAAGTGGTGAGTATGAAATCACTTCAGGTATATGGTTTACGATGTTATCTGAAAAAGTAAACTCTATCTCTCAAGCTGAAAAAATCATCTTAAATGCAATGGATGAACGTGCAGTTACAGTAAAATCAGATGCATTACAGTTTCTTACAATTACATTAACAATTTGGTTAGTATCTGTAATATTAGCCATTCTTGGTTTTTTACTTTCAAATGAAATTGCAAGAAATATTAAAAATCTCGAAGAGGTTCTTAAACGTGTTGCAGCCGATACACATGATGGTGATGATGCCATAGATATTAACCTTCACACAGCACAAGGTACAGCAGAAGCATATGACCTGCTTGAGCGTATTATTGAGCAGACTCGTCATGATAAAGAATCTGCACAAGAAGCAAGTGAAGCGAAATCTATGTTCCTTGCAAATATGTCACATGAAATTCGTACACCACTTAATGGTATTGTTGGATTTACAGAGCTGCTTAAAGATACTGGCCTTGAAGAAGAACAAACAGAATTTGTTGAAATTATTGAAAAATCATCAGAAAATCTTCTTGAAATTATCAATAACATTCTTGACCTCTCTAAAATTGAGTCTAATAAACTTGAAATTGAAGATATCGCATTTAATCCTGCAGAAGAGTTTGAATCAGCAGTTGATGTTTATGCAGTACGTGCAAGTGAAAAGCACATTGACCTAGGTTGTTTCATTGACCCTGAGTTAGAGCATCCTATTAAAGGAGATCCAACTAAGATTAAAGAAGTTATTATTAATCTTCTTTCAAATGCAGTTAAGTTTACAAGTAGCTCAGGTGCGATTAATGTTGATATTAGAAAACTGGACTCTGGACAAGAGGGCATTACTAGAATTCATTTTGAAGTACAAGACAGTGGTATCGGTGTAACTAGTGAACAAAAGGCAAGAATTTTTGATGCGTTCTCACAAGCAGATACATCAATTACTCGTAAATATGGTGGTACAGGTCTTGGTCTTACTATTTCATCTAGATTTATTGAACTTATGGGTGGACAACTTGATCTTCATTCTGAACCAGGGGAAGGCACAACATTCTTCTTTACTATTGACTTTGAAGAGTTAGAAACACTAAATGATACAACTAAAGGAACTTTCTCAAGCATAAATGCTTTAGTTCTTGAGTCATCACATAAAACAAAACGCCAAGAGACTTACCTTCGTGAGTACCTTGACTTTTACGGTGTAAGCTATACATCATTTAAAGATATGAGTGAACTAGAGATGTTGCAACGTCAAGTTAACTATGATCTTGTTTTAATCGACTATGACTATGCAGATGAAGAGTCACTTAAACAGTATAGTGAACTTCCTCAAGAGTTTATTCTTCTCACAAAATCATATTTTATGAAGAAAATCGACTCAATGAATTTAGATATATTTAAAACTCTTTATGAGCCACTAAATAATTCTAAACTGAGACTTGTTCTTGACAACTACCATACTGAAAACTTTAGTGCAAAGCGTGCAAAAAAAGTAAATCGTAAAAAGTTTGATGCTGAAACATCAAGATTTAATGCCAATGTACTTGTAGCAGAAGATAATATCATTAATCAGAAGCTTATTAAACGTACACTAGAAGACCTTGGTCTAAATATTACAATTGCATCAAATGGTCTCGAAGCATTCCAAAAACGTAAAGATGGTAACTTCGATTTAATCTTTATGGATATACAGATGCCTTTCTTAGATGGTATGGAATCGACAAAAGAGATTTTAGAGTATGAAGAAGATTATAATCAACCGCATGTGCCAATCTTAGCATTAACAGCAAATGCACTTAAGGGTGATAGAGAAAGATTTTTAGATGCTGGTCTTGATGAGTATACAACTAAACCATTAGTTCGTACAGAAATCATTTCACTCTTAAATCACTTTCTTGCAGACTATATAGTTGAAGAAAATAGTGTACCAAGCACTATACAAGAGATGGATGAAAGTATTGTTGAAGAAGCTTTACAAGAAGATATTTTTGAGACTGTTACAGATGAAACTGAAACAATCGAAGAAGCGATAGAAGAAACCGATATACTAGAAGATGTAGAAAAAGAAGAAGAGTTACAAACAGAAGAAATTATCGAAGATGAAGAAGAAATAATACCTGCTGTATATAAAGCAGATATTTTACTCTCTAAGAAAAGTACTTTTGAAACGAAATTCTTCACAAAAATCTTAGACTCTTTAGGATACTCATACGAATTAGCACCTACAGCAGAAGCTCTAAGTGAAATGGTTACAAGTGAAAACTATAAAGTAATTTTATTTGATAGAGAAACAGATGGTATTGACTTAGAAAAATTCAACGCCGATGTAAAAACTGCGAACAGTGCGAACAATGCTTCTACCGCACTCATTATAATAAATGACCTAGCGGCTCAAGAGAATGATGACACTCTTTATGCAGATGAAACTATACAAAACAGTGTAAACAAAAACTTACTGAAATCAGTAATAGAAAAATATATATAAGGAATAACAGATGACAAAAAGTGACTTAGTAGTTTTAGCAGTTGATGATGATATGATAAATCTCAAACTGCTAAAGTCTATGCTCAAAAAAAGTGGTAATGTAAAAGAAGTTATAGAAGCCAAAAATGGTTCAGATGCAATTGGACAGCTGAAAAGCCGTGATGATATAGATCTCATACTTTTAGATATTATTATGCCTATTATGGGTGGAATAGATATGCTTAAAGTTGTTCGTGCAGATGAAAACTTACGTCAACTTCCTATTATAGTTCTTACAACTGATGAGACGAAAAAGGTAGAAGCACTAGAGTGTGGTGCAAATGGCTTCTTAATGAAACCAATTAGAAATGATGACCTTCTTAAAAAGATGGCAACTGTAATAGTTTAATTTTCTAAACTATTACGACAAACAGATTCTAAACTAGAATCTGTTTTAAAACTTCCTCAACACGACTCACACCAACAATCTCTACAGCATCTTGAACTTCTTGAGGGATGTCTTCTAAATCTCGTTCATAATTTTTCGCAGGAATAAGAGCTTTTGTCATACCCGCTTTATGTGCAGCTATGAGTTTCTCTTTTAGTCCACCAATTGGTAAAACATCACCACTTAGTGAAACTTCACCAGTCATAGCAATCTCTGAGCGAATCTTTCTACTACTAAGTATAGAAGATATAACACTCACCATAGCTATACCTGCACTAGGACCATCTTTTGGTGTTGCACCATCTGGAACATGTATGTGAAGGTCATAGCGCTTATAAACCTCACTAGCATCTAGTTTTATACCATCTTCTTTCTCTTTAAAAGTTATAGGTATATTTTTACTCTCTATTTTAAGTCTTTTTGTATCTATAAGTGTTTTTACAACACTCATAGCTATGCGAGCAGACTCTTTCATAACATCTCCAAGACTTCCTGTGAGTTGCATAGTCCCTTTGCCTTTTATGCGAATAGATTCTATTTTCAGAACATCCCCACCAACTGCTGTCCATGCTAAACCATTTACAACTCCAATAACAGGAACCTTATCTGTTTTCTCTATCTCAAATACAGACTTATCATAAAATGTTTTTAAATTTTTAACAGTGACTGTAACTTTTTTGGTCTCAGGATGCTGTAATATCTCTTTTGCCACTTTACGACTTAAATCTGCTAAACGACGACGAAGATTACGAACACCCGCTTCACGGGTATAACTATGAATTAGCTCTTTTAGTGCAGGTTTAGATATAGAGAGTTCAGACTTTTTAAGTCCATGTTTCTTAATCTCTTGAGGCAAAAGATAACGTGATGCTATCTCAAACTTCTCTTGAGGTGTGTATGAACTTACAGCTATAAACTCCATTCTATCACGAAGTGGTGCAGGTATACGACCTATATCATTTGCTGTTGCTATAAAAATAGCATTTGAAAGATCCAGGTTAAAGTTTAAGTAATAATCTCTAAACTCACTATTTTGTTCAGGATCAAGAATTTCTAAAAGTGCAGAAGTTGGATCACCACGACCACCCTTCCCTACTTTATCTATCTCATCTAAAACTATAACAGGATTCATTTTCTTAGCATCGATAATACCTTGAGTAATGCGCCCTGGCATCGCTCCAACATAGGTACGTCTATGACCACGAAGTTCATTAACATCTTCAAGACCACCAAGTGCTATACGAACAAGAGGACGTTTAAGTGCTGTTGCTATAGAGTTTGCAAGTGAAGTTTTACCAACACCAGGAGGGCCACTAAAACAGAGAATAGCCCCTGCACTTTTCTTCTGACTTACACCACGAAGTTCAAGCAACTCTTTTACAGCAAAATATTCAACAATACGCTTCTTTGGTTTTTCTAGAGAGAAATGATCTTTATCTAACTGTGCTTCTACATTATCTATATGCAGCGCTTTTTTAGCCATACTACCAAAGGGAATATCTAAAACCCAGTCAAGGTATGTTTGTGTCATAGAGGCATCAGAAGAGTCAGGATGCATACGAGTAAAACGTTCTAACTGCTTGTTCACCTCTTTATATGCATCTTCACTCATTTTAGACTTTTTAGCCTCAAGTTTTTTTCTATACTCTTCTAACTCTTCATCTCTTGAGTTGTCTGTTCCTAACTCTTTTTGAATCTGTTTAAGTTGTTCTTTTAAAAAGTACTCTTTATTTACTTTTTCTATATGGGTATGTACTTTTGTACGTATCTCTTTTTGAAGTTTATTTGCTTCTATCTCATCTATAAGGTAGTCGATTAAATCTAAAAATCTCTTCTCTGTATCTATCTCAGTAAAAAGATTATAGGCTTGTGCTTTTTTAAGTTTTACAGTAGAACAGATAAGGTCAATAATTCTATTATGATCATGGTTCTCTTCTATAGTTTTGAGTAAATCTGGTGGAAAATAGCTACTTACACTAGAGAGTGTTCTTACCTTTTCACGTACTACTTCTAAAATAGCATCTACTTTAAGGTTATGTACCTCTGTTGGTTCTATTACATCTACATGAGCGATTAAAGGGTCAGTTCCGACTTCATACATACTTTTCGCACGAGCAAGACCTTGAAAAAGTACTTTAACGCGACCATCAGGAAGTGCTACTTTTCGCATTATAGAGCCAACAACACCTGCATTATAAAGAGAGTCAAAGCTACGTTCACCCTCTTGTCCCGGTTTTGTAGTACAAACTATTACTAAAGAGTTTTCTTCAATAGCTTTTGTTGCTGCATTTATATTTTTTGCATCACTTAAAAAAAGTGGACTTATCATAAATGGATATAAGAACAGTTCATCCTCTGCTATAACAGGAATGTCTGTAGGGAAGTCACCATAATTGCTTAATTTCATAAATATTTCCTAGTTTTTAATATTAGTTCGTTTCATTATCGTCTACTACTGAGTTACGAGATACTACACTTCTTGTGTCAGGTATTAAATAACCATACCATGAAGAAGTACCATCACCCTCAAACCATGCTTTATACCAAGGGGAGTTTGCACGGTCTATCTCGTTCCAGACGATCCAAGGTTGTGGTTTTATAGATCTATAGTATGCAGCACTCTTGGGCTTATCAATTCTGTCATACAGATCAGAGATAGTCTCATTTAAGGCAGCATCTGCCATATAAAGGTTAGTAGCCATTGTATCGACAACACTATAGTACATAGAGTTTGGGTACTCACGTTTAAACTTTTCAGCCTGTGCTATTGCTTCATTTATGAGAACCTGGTCACGACGAGGGTTTGGAAGGGCTAAGTACTTTGCTTTTATTTTTAAAAATTCTGCAAATGTTTTTTCATTACTATTTGCATATCGTTTTATATACTCATTTAAAAAGTGTTCAGAGAGAAGATACTCTTCATAGTACATATGAGAAATAGCGAGTATCATCGTCGCTTCAGGGAGTAGAGGTGAACCTATATGCTCCCCTTGAAGAGAAGAGTAGTAGTTATCTGCCTTATCAATATTACCTTCTGATATAGACTCTATTATCTTAGCATACCAATAAATAGCTGGTTTATTGTACTCTTCTAACTCTTTTGCACAAGAACTTAATAGAACTGCTGTTGTGATAGCTATTAAAAGTAATCTTATTTTTAATTTCATTCAAATTTTTCCTATAGTTTATTAACTTGTTATTCTATCTAAAAGAGTTATAACTATCTTTAAAGTAAAACAACCCATTATTCTAAAATAACCCATTTACATAATTTTTTCTAATACTATCTATTGTTTCTTACATATTTGTGATACATTACTGTGAATCTACTCCATTTAAGCAAATATAAAGCAAATGAGGTAGATAATGTAATATTATAAGTAA
>Ga0256826_1000481_pt1 | contig 24272 bp, 20 predicted proteins | sample CV79metaG_FD_185975 | JGI IMG/M metagenome (GOLD analysis project Ga0256826, IMG submission 185975) | Hydrothermal vent microbial communities from East Pacific Rise, Pacific Ocean - CV79 | ecosystem: Environmental > Aquatic > Marine > Hydrothermal vents | place: Pacific Ocean: East Pacific Rise...
AGGAAGAAGAATGAGAAGAAGTAGAGCATTTATACCAACTAGTAAAGAAGCACCATCAGATGCACAGTTAGCAAGTCATATATTTTTATCTCGTGCAGGTTTTGTAACGCAGACAGCAGCAGGACTTTATAACTATCTTCCTTTAGCAAAACGAGTCATTAAAAAAATAGAAAATGTAGTAAATGATGAGATGGAGAAAGTAGGAGCACAAGAAGTTGAACTCTCTTTTGTTACACCAGCTGATCTTTGGGCTGAGTCCGGAAGAATAGAGAAGTTTGGTAAAGAACTTCTGCGTTTTAGAGATAGAAAAGAAAATAACTTTGTTTTATCTCCAACAAATGAAGAGATGATGGTTGATCTTGTACGTAACCGTGTAACTTCGTATAAAAACTTACCACTAAATCTTTACCAAATCAAAACAAAATTTCGTGATGAAGCGAGACCTCGTTTTGGACTTATGCGTGGACGTGAGTTTATTATGAAAGATGGTTACTCTTTTCATGCAACAACTGAAGATTTAGACCGTGAGTTTGATGCGATGGAAGCGGCTTACAAGAAGATACTTACTCGTTTAGGGCTTGACTATAGAGTTGTTGAAGCTGACAGTGGTGCTATTGGCGGGAGTGGCTCTAAAGAGCTTATGGTCATCGCTGATAGTGGTGAAGATACTATAGCTATCTGTTCATCTTGTGAGTATGGTGCAAATATTGAAGCGGCTGTTCGTGGTACTAGAAAAAAGATACCTGAAGCTCCAGAAGCAGCATTTAACAAGTTTCATACTCCTGATGTAAAAAGTATAGAAGATTTAGCATCATTTTTTAAAGTAGATGCTTACTATACTGTAAAGTGTGTTGCAAAAAAACTTGTTTATGAAGAGGAGAGTGAGATTGTTCTTTTCTTTATGAGAGGCTCAGATAATCTTCAAGAGGTAAAAGCTGTAAACGCAGCAGGTGCACTTGACATAGAAGACGTAAGTGAAGCAGAGCTTCAAGAGCTTGGACTTATTCCAGGTTTCATTGGGCCACTTGACCAAGACAAAGCAAAACATGTACTTGATAGTGATCTTAAAAATGCTGCAAATATGATAGTTGGAGCAAATGAGTTAGATAACCACTATATTGGAGCTGATTTAACTGTTATATCCCAAGTCGCATATTTCGCAGATATTGCTGAAGTAAATGAGGGTGATGCTTGTCCACACTGTGATGGTTCACTTAGTTTCACAAAAGGTATAGAAGTTGGTCATATTTTTAAACTTGGGACTACCTACTCAGAGTCACTCAAAGCAGAGTTCTTAGATGAAAATGGTAAAGCTCAGCCTTTTGTTATGGGAACTTACGGAATGGGAATCTCACGTTTAGTAGCATCTGTAATAGAACAACATCATGATGATAATGGCTGTATCTGGACAAAAGCAACAGCACCATATATGGTGAATGTAATGGTAAGTAATATTAAAGATGAAGAGCAGATGAAAGCTGGTGAAGCACTTTACAAACAACTTCAAGATGCTGGTGTTGAAGTGATGATAGACGATAGAAAAGAGCGTTTTGGTTTTAAGATGAAAGATGCTGAACTCATTGGTTTTCCTTACACTATTATAGTTGGTAAAGAACTTGTAAATGGAAATGTGCAGATTTTTGATAGAAAAAGTACGGAGAAAACTGCTGTAGGCATTGATGAAGTGTTTAGTAAAGTTATGGAACTAATTTAAAATGCTTTATTTTGTCATATATCTTTTCTTAGAAGTCTTAATTTCGGTGAATATTTCATCTCAAATAGGGGGACTGGCAACATTTTTTGAGATTATGGCAAGTGCATTTTTAGGTCTAAGTATACTTGTAAACTTTCGCAAAACATTAGTAGAAAACTTTCAAGCAGTCTCTTATAACTGTATTGACTTAGAACAGTTTCAAAGACTTAACCTTTTTACTCTTTTTGGGGCTATTCTTCTTATAGTTCCTGGCTTTTTAACAGATATTATGGGAATATTGATGCAGTTTAGTGTTTTTACGAGTATGTTGGTTAACCGTTATAATGTAAAATCTGGTAACTGTAACACTTCTTATGGAGAACAAAATAATTTAAAAAAGGATTCAGATGTCATTGATGTTGAAATTATTAACGACAACGCTACTATTAAGTAGTCTTGTAAACGCGAGTACAATTAGTAAACAAGTAGAGAAGTACCTAGATAACGAGTTTGGAGATAATCCTAGAATTTCAAAGCTAGAGGTTAAAGTAATTCAAGAGACTCCGTTAAAAGAGCTTAAAGGATGGAGTACTTATATTGTTGACGTAAAGGCGGTGCTTAAAGACAAACCTTCTCAGACAATCAAACAGAAAATGATTTGGTTCTCAAATGGTATAGTTATTACAAAAGCATTGGCAAATATTAAAACAGCTGAAAGCTATACTGACATGGTTAAACCTGACTTTCAAAAAAGTTATTATAGTGTAGCGAACTTGATTTCTGGAAGTAAAAACTCTAAACATAGAGTAGCAATTTTTTCAGATCCACTATGTCCATTTTGTAAAGATTTTGCACCGGGTGCTATTAAGTATATGAAAAAGCAACCTGAAAAGTTTGCTGTGTATTATTATCACTATCCTATTCTTAGAATCCACCCTGCATCAGCGATTATTATTCGTGCTGCAGTTGTAGCTGAAAAACAAGGTTTTAAAGATGTTTCTGTGAAAATGTATGCTATAAAAGTTGATCCAAGAGAGAAAGATGTTGCAAAAATATTGACTGCTTTTAACAAGGTTATCGGTTCTAAAGTAACACAAAAAGAGATAATGGAAAAAGATGTGGCAGCACATATTGCTCATGATGAAGAGATTGCGAAAAATGTTTTTGTAAATGGAACACCTACTATTTATATGGATGACAAAATAGACAAAACTCGAAAACTTTATAAAACGATTAAATAATGACTAAATTAACTATAGCAACAAGAGTATCAGACCTAGCACTTTGGCAAGCTTACCACATTAAAGAGAGAGTAGAAGCTCAGTTTAGTGATGTAGAAGTAGTTTTAAACAAAATAGTAAGTAACGGGGATAAGGTTTTAGATAAACCTCTTGCACTCATCGGTGGAAAAGGGCACTTTACAAAAGAGCTTGAAGATGCAATGCTAAGAGGTGAGGCAAATCTAGCTGTTCATTCTCTTAAAGATGTGCCTACTTACATACCTGAGGGTTTAGAACTTGTAGCCGTAACAAAGCGTCAAGATCAGAGTGATGTTTTTCTTTCTCATAAGTATGCTAGTTTAGATGAACTCCCACAAGGTGCAGTTGTAGGTACTACAAGTCTCAGACGTCGTATGCAACTTTTACAAAAGAGACCAGACTTAAAAGTAAAAGATTTACGTGGTAATGTAAACACACGTCTTCGTAAGCTTTCAGAAGGTCAGTATGATGCAATTATTTTAGCATGGATTGGGCTTCACCGATTAGATCTACTTAAAGATATCCCTTTTACAGAAAAACTCTCTCTAGATATGATGATACCTCCAATGGGACAAGCGGCTCTAGGTATAGAAATAGTCTCTAGTAATGATAAAGTTCGTGAAATCGCAGAGTTTTTAAAAGATGAAGATACTTATATTTGTACTCAAATAGAACGTGACTTTATCTCTAAAATTGGGGCAGGGTGTTCAGCTCCTGTTGCTTGTAATGCAGTAAAAAATGGCGAAACAATAACTTTTCGTGTAATGCTTGGATTTCCTGATGGAACAAATGTTTTAAATGAAAAAATAGTATGTACTCAAAAAGAGTCAAAAGGTTTAGGCTCGAAAATTGCTCAAAAGATGATAGATGCTGGAGCGCTAAAGCTACTTGCAAATGCAGAGAAAATAGCTTTTAAAGATGAAATGCCACAAAGATTGTAGCCAAAATGTCTTTTTAAGTTTTAAAAATATATAATTAACTTATATTAAGTATAACTTTAGGAAATATTATGAATGTGTTGTCCTGGTTAAATCAACTTTTTCACCTCAGTTTTAATGACAAAGATTTAGAAAAAAAATACCAATATAATTATTTGCAAGAACATATATCGCAAAATATTGCGACAGCAAAGATAGCTATAGTTATCTATCTTGTTTATGCACCTCTCACTTATACACTTATCTTAAATGAAGCACTTTTGCTTAGCTATATTGTTCTTTTTTCTATCTCTATGCCATTGCTTCTTATTTATACTAGACAGAGTGAATTCTTTTTAAAGCATCAAAACTTACTACTTTATTGTAGTGGAGTTCTTGCAAGTTTAGGTCCTGTATTTTTTTATATACTCACAGAAAATAACCGTGCGATGTTTCAAGTAGATGTTTTAATCCCCCTTATAGCAATTTTTACAATGTATGGGATAAGTTTTGTCTTGGCACTTTTGAGTGTACTCAGTATTTTAGTTATATTTTTACTTTTTTCATTTCTTTTTTCATTATCTAGTATTGATGTATTTATGGCTATATATACGATGTTTATAGGAGGAATTGTAAGTGCAATAGCAGGTTATATGATTGAACGCTCTGATAGAAAACTTTTTTTATCAAAGAGAGAAAGTGATGAATTTAGATATCTTATTGATAACTCTCATGATACTATTGCGATATATGAATTAGATACTTATAAGTATTTATATGCCAATAAAACAGTGTTAAAAATAAATAATTGTAGTTTGGAAAGTATTTTAACAAAGAAAGTTACAGATGTGCACCCTGAGTTGACAGAAGAAGTCCTAGAACGTATATCTCAACAACTAGAGAAAAAAGAACAGATGAAAGATGTTATAAAACTCACAAATCATAAGGGTGAGAGTTATTATGTTCATATGATGTTACAGTATGGATCATATGGCTCTAAAAAAGTAGTTATAAATCTCTCAAGTGATGTAACAGAACTAAAATATGCTGAACTAAAAATAAAAGAGATGGCAGAAAGAGATTCTTTAACTAAACTTTACAATAGATATAAATTAGATGAATTCTCTTCAATGCTCATAAAGCAATATGAAAGGTATAAAACAAATTTTTCTTTTATAATATGTGATATTGATTTTTTCAAAAAGATCAATGATACTTATGGCCATCTAGAGGGTGATGAAGTGCTTAAAAATATAGCAAGTATTATAGAAAAAAGTTTAAGAGAGAGCGATGTAGTAGGAAGATGGGGAGGAGAGGAATTTGCTATTCTTCTTCCAAATACAGAGCTTGAAGAAGCTAGTTTAGTTGCTAAAAAAATCAATGTAAGTGTTGCTCTATACAAACATGAAAGAGTTGGAAATGTATATATATCATGTGGTGTATCTATGTTTAGGAGTGATGATACCAAGTTAACACTTTTTAGAAGAGTTGATAACGCTTTGTATGAAGCAAAAAATAATGGTCGAAATCAAATTTGTGTAAAGTAATACGATTTTAGCTACATAATAGAACTACTTGGATAAAATAAATATATGAAAAAGACGATAAAATTATTAGAAAAACATGATGAATTACGAGTTATTGAAGATGAGTTAGATATCTATCTTGAGATTCCACATTTGGCTTATGCCGAGGTGAAGAAACAAGATGGTGGTAAGGCTATACTCTTTACAAACGTAATAGAAGCAAAAACAGGTAAAAAGTTTAGTGAACCTGTACTTATGAATGTGTTTGGATCATATAAACGCTGTGAGCTTCTGTTTGGTCGGACAATAGAGTCTGTTGCAGATGAGATAACTAATCTTCTTCACATGAAACCACCTGCAAGTTTTATGGGTAAAGTGAACATGGCAAAAGATCTTTTTGCACTTAAAAATATATTTCCTAAAAAGTTAAAAGGTGAGGGTGCTTGTCAGGCTATTCAGTTTTTTGAAGATGAGATAGACCTTACATCACTTCCTGTTCTGACAACTTGGGAACAAGACGGTGGTCCTTTTATAACTATGGGTCAAGTGTATACTCAAAGTTTAGACGGAGAGATGGTAAATCTTGGAATGTATAGACTTCAGGTATATGATAAAAACCATTTAGGGATGCACTGGCAGATACATAAAGACAGTTCTCATTTCTTTGATCAGTACCAAAAAGCTGGAAAGAAAATGCCAGTAACTGTGGCTATTGGTGGTAATCCACTCTATACTTGGTGTGCAACTGCACCACTACCTTACGGTGTAAATGAACTACTTATGTACGGACTTATCACAAAAGAGCCTGCACAGTTAGTAAAGTCTCTCACTAATGACCTATATATACCTAAAGATGTTGATTATGTGATAGAGGGCTGGGTAGATACTGATACACTCAAAATAGAGGGTCCGTTTGGTGATCATACGGGTTACTACACTTTAGAAGAGCCATATCCTGTTATGGAAGTATCTGCTATTAGTAGAAAAAAAGAACCAGTATTTTTAGCGACAGTTGTTGGAAAACCACCTTTAGAAGACAAGTATATGGGTTGGGCTACTGGGAAGATCTTCTTTCCACTCTTAAAAACTACTGTACCTGATTTACTTGATTATCATATGCCAGAAAATGCAGGGTTTCATAACCTCATACTTGCAAAAATGCAACCACTCTATAAAGGACATGCAAAACAGTTTATGCATGCTTTTTGGGGTGCAGGGCAGATGAGTTTTGTAAAACATGCAATTTTTGTAGATGAAAATGCACCAAAATTAGAGAACTATGAAGCTTTTGCTACCTATATACTTAACCGTTTTACACCTAAGTCTATGTTCATTACAGAAGGTATTTTAGATGCACTGGATCACTCTTCTGATGAGACTCTTGTTGGTGGAAAACTAGGTATTGATGCAACTGCAGCCTATAGTGTTGAAGCACCAAACTTATTAGGTGATGAAGAGCTACTACATAAAGTTAAAGAGCTGATTCCCGATGCTGTAAACTTACACCAGTTTATGAGAAGAGCAAAAAATCCGGTAACTGTAATTACCGTTAAAAAGAGTAAAAATGCCAGAGAATATTTTGAAGCACTAATATCTTTGAGTCCAAATATAAGAATAGTAGTGTTTGTTGATGAAAAAGCAAATGATGTTTTAAATCCTTATATGCTTGTATGGCGTGTAACTAACAATATGGATGCACAAAGAGATATCTTTATTTCAGGTTTAATGGTTGGTATTGACGGTACTAATAAGTCTCAGGTAGATGGATTTACACGAGAATGGCCAGATGATGTTGATTGTACACCTAGTATAGTAAAGCGTTTAAAAGCAAAATCTTTATGGGATCTAGATGAAACATTAATCACAAAGTATCAATTGTAGCTACTTTGTGACTTAATCTCTTATATTTTTGTGATATAAGGATTTTATAATAATTTCTAATGTAAGATAGTTTTATACTTTCAAGGGGGCTATATGACTAAATTTATTTTAATACTTTTATCACTTACCGTTTTTTCTCTCACATCTTCAAATGCAGCTATATACAAAGGTCAAAGAATTTTTGTAAAAAAATGTTTGAAATGTCATGATGGGGGACAAAGTTTTGTTTCTCAGTACAAAATGAAAAAGTGGAAAAAATGGATGAAAAAAAAAGGTAAGCCTCTCGCTACACTTCATTTAAAAGATAAAAAAGCTAAAAAATCTTGGAAATACTTCAAAAGTAAAAAATATACAAAAAAATCAAAACACTTAAAACAGTTCCTTGTCGAATATGCAAAAGATAGTGGAAATGTTCCAGCTTGTAACTAAACCTTTTAACTCTTTTTTACTAAAGCAGAGTTTCTCTGCTTTATCTCTCTTAATACTTTGTAAAATCACCTTATTTCGCTAAAATACTAAACTTTTTAAAATCGGAGAACCCAACATGGATAAAATGTGGTCAGGTCGCTTTAGTGCGAGTGCTTCAAGTCTGTTAGATCAATTTAATGCTTCAATAATGTACGATAGAAAACTCTACAAAGAAGATATTGAGGGTTCTTTAGCCCATGCAGCAATGCTTGCAAAACAAGGAATTCTTACTACTGAAGAACTTACTCAAATAGTTGAAGGTCTTAATACTGTTATGACTGAGATAGAATCAGGTGACTTTAAGTGGAATATAGCTGATGAAGACCTGCATATGGGAATAGAGAAACGTCTTACTGCACTTATAGGTGATGCTGGGAAAAAACTCCATACAGCACGTAGTCGTAATGACCAAGTAGCAGTGGATTTTCGTCGTTATGTTCTTCGCCAAAACTTAGAAATAGTCAAAGGTCTTAAACTTCTTATGAAAGAAGTTTTAGTAGTTGCTAATAAGCATACTGAGACTCTTATTCCTGGTATGACTCACTTGCAACACGCACAGCCTATTAACTTTGGATTTCACTTAGGTGCTTATCTTTCTATGTTTAAACGCGATATTGCTCGTTTTGAAGACTCTCATAAACGCAACAATATTTCTCCTCTTGGTTGTGCAGCACTAGCAGGGACTCCACACAATGTTGACCGAGGTATGACTGCTGAGATTTTAGGTTTTGACAGTGTCAGTGTAAACTGTTTAGATACAGTAAGTGATAGAGATTTTGCTTTAGAGATTCTGTTTAATATCTCTACAATGATGATGCATATTTCACGTTTAAGTGAAGAACTTGTAATGTGGTCTTCATATGAGTTTGGTTTTGTTGAACTAAGTGATGAGTACTCTACAGGTAGCTCAATTATGCCACAAAAGAAAAACCCAGATGTCCCAGAACTTCTTCGTGGTAAAACAGGTCGTGTTTATGGTGCTTTAATGGGCCTTTTAACTGTTATGAAAGGACTTCCATTAGCATATAACAAAGATACGCAAGAGGATAAAGAAGGTGTTTTTGATGCAGTAGAGACGGCTACTATTTCTCTTGAAATTTTAAAAGAAGCTATTAAAACGATGGAAGTTAAAGCTCATAATATGGAATCAGCTTGTGCTATTGGTCACCTCTCAGCAACTGATTTAGCTGATTACTTAGTTGAAAAGTGTGATATTCCTTTTCGTGAAGCTCACTTTATCACAGGTCGTGCAGTTGCAAAGGGTGAAGAGATAAATGTTGACCTCTCTAAGATGGATTTTAAATACCTTAAAGAGATAGATGCTCGTATAAACGAAGATGTAATGGAGTACTTAGGACTTCGTCACTCTATGAATGCAAGAACATCGGAAGGTGGTACTGCGAGTGTCAAAACAAAAGAACAACTCAAATACTTTGAAGATTTTTTAGAAGGGAAAAACTAGATGAAAATAACTGTAACACATAAAGATTCTATGAAGTTTGAAGCTAAAACTGCAAAGAGTAGTTTTATCATTGATTGTCCTACAATTTCACCAATAGAGTACTTTCTTTCAGGAATTATCACTTGTAGTGCAACTGACCTTATTTTAATACCAAAAAATCAAGGTAAAACTGTTACTAACTTAGTAGTAGAGGGTGAAGTGAATCGTGCCGAGCCACATCCTGCTAAGTTTGACTCACTTCACTTAACATATAACTTTAATTCAGATGCAGATGATACAACAGCTGCCAGATGGGTAATGGCCTCTTTAGAGACTTACTGTTCAACTATTAATACTATTCGTGAGACTACGGCTATCTCTTATACTATTACTCATAATGGAAATATTATTCGCCAAAACGAGAAAATGATCTCGGGTGGTGGTGCAACAATAGATATGGGTGAAATTGAGTCTTGCCCAAGCTAAAAAATTACTTCAAATTTCATCGTTAGTTTCAAAAAGCTGGCTAATGCCATGCTTTTTTCCTAAATTTCTTCATTTTCATTGCGTTTTGCCATATTTTTCACATTTTTTTTAATTATCATCTAGAATATAAATAAGAAAGATATAGGAGCATGCAGATGTTTGAAATGACAATGGTTTTAATGGCGACAGCGGTACTTGGAACAATAGCTTATGAATTTACTATGATAATGAAAGGAAGAGAGTGGGGAGAGAATGCTAGTAGCTTTTTCTAGCATTCACTTTTGATATTTAATTAACTAGATATTGTTTTTAGGGTCAGAGTCACTAAAGTGGCCCCATGCAAGTTTAGTCCCACCCAAGATATGGAAGTGCAAGTGTTTTACCTCTTGTCCTCCATTGTCTCCAATATTTGTTATAACTCTATAGCCAGACTTATCAATTTTAACTGTTTTAGCAATATCTTGGATGAAACTAGTCATTCCGGCCATAGTCTCAGGTGATACTTCAATAAAACTATCAACATGCTGTTTTGGAATTGCTAAAATATGTACAGGTGCTTTAGGGTTAATGTCATGAAATGCTAGAAAATTTTCATCTTCAGCTATCACATTTGAGGGAATTTCTTTATTTACTATTTTACAAAATAGGCACATGGCTTATTCCTTATTTTTGGCTTATTGTAGCACAAATTATAGGAAATGAAGCTAATTATTAGCTATATTTGACTATAATCTTTTTTAAAATTTGCATAAGTAATAACAAATATTACTTAATTAATGGAGACTCTATATTGAAAGAGTGGTACGATAAAATAAACGATGCAACAACGGTAGATACTTTAGAAGAGATCCGTATTGCAGTCTTTGGTAAAAAAGGTGTTTTAGCAGCAGAGTTCGCAAAAATGAAAGATCTTTCAGGTGCGGACAAAGGGAAACTTGCAAAAAAGTTAAACACACATAAGTCAGCACTTATGAATGAGTTTACTGCTAAGAAGATTACTCTTCAAACGCAGGCTCTTCAAGAAGCTATGAAAGCAGAAGCAATAGATGTTTCAATGTTTAGCACAGAAAGCCAATCAGGTGCACTGCATCCGGTAATGGAGACTATGGACAGAATTGTTGAGTATTTTTCATCTATGAATTTTGCTGTAAAAACGGGTCAAATTGTAGAAGATGACTTTAATAATTTTGAAGCACTTAACCTTCCAAAGTATCACCCCGCTCGTGATATGCAAGATACATTTTACTTTAAAGATGAGATGATGCTTCGTACACATACATCACCTGTTCAGATAAGAACAATGATGTCTACAAAACCACCTATTCGTATGATAGCTCCAGGGGCTGTGTTTAGACGTGACTATGACTTAACACACACACCTATGTTTCACCAAGTAGAGGGTCTTTTAGTAGATAAAGAGGGAACAGTTTCATTTGCTAACCTTAAGTTTATTTTAGAAGATTTTTTAAAGTATATGTTTGGTGATGTAGAGGTTCGTTTTCGTCCCTCTTTCTTCCCGTTTACAGAACCATCAGCAGAAGTAGATATCTCTTGTGTATTTTGTAAGGGTGAAGGATGCCGTGTATGTTCACACACTGGCTGGTTAGAAGTTCTAGGCTGTGGAATAGTAGACCCTAATGTTTTTGAAGCTGTGAAGTATAAAAATGTAAGTGGTTATGCTTTTGGTTTGGGAGTTGAGCGTTTTGCAATGCTTATTCACCAAATAGGCGACCTGCGTTCACTTTTTGAAGGCGATATTAAATTACTGGAGCAATTTCAATGATAGTTACAAGATCTTGGTTAAACGAGTGGATAGACCTTAATGGTATTTCTACTGAAGAAATTGCAAAAACTTTTAATAGTATCGGTCTAGAAGTAGATAGAGTTCAAGAGTATAGAGTCCCAAAAAAAATAGTTTTTGGAAAAGTTTTAGAGTGTGAGAAACATCCTGATGCTGATAAACTCAATATATGTCAAGTAGACATTGGTACATCTATTCGCCAAATCGTATGTGGTGCTTCAAATGTTCGTGCTGGACTTACTGTAGCTGTAGCCGTTCTTGGTGCTCAGATGCCAGGTGGTTTAGTTATAAAACCTGTAAAACTTCGTGGTGTTGACTCTGATGGTATGATATGTGCCGCTTCAGAGTTAGGACTTGCTGATATGGGTAAGGGTATTATTGAGATAGATACAAGTATGGGTAAATGTAAACTTGGTGATGCAGTAAATACAAACCCTCTTTTTAATGATGATCTTATTGAGATAGAATTAACCGCAAATCGTGGAGATTGTCTTAGTATTCGTGGTGTAGCGAGAGATCTTTCAGCTGCATTTGACAGACCAATTAAAGAGTATATTGTTACAGATAATGATGACAAACGCGGGATCGGTAGAGTGATATCTCTAGGTCATGCAAAAAATTTAAATGTTAACTTAAACTATAAAGCACTAGATCTTAAAGAGCTAGAAATTCCAACACTTATTAAACTTAGACTTGCACAAGTAGAAGAGAGTAGAGAGTGTGATGTTGAGCAGTTACTTCTTTATGTAACTCAAAGTACAGGTGTTATTTTAAGAGCATATAAACATAGTTTTTTTACTGAAGATGGCGAAAAGATGGCAAAAGTTGAACTTGCAGAAGATGAGAATGGTTATGCTTGTATTCAAGGGAAATCAACAGCATCTATAGTTGGAATAGTTCAAAAGGATGAGTCAAAAGCATCTGGAATGGAAGGTACTATTCTTCTTGAAGCTTCGTATATCCCACCAGATATAATAAGTAAAAAAATGTCAGAATCTAAGATAGAAGCTGGTCCAATGTTTTATAAAACATCTCGTGGTAGTGAGCCACAGCTTGATGCTGGCCTTGCATACTGTGTTGATCTTATTGAAGAAAACTCTAACTCTTCTACTTATAGTGGTCGCATAGAACTTACAAACTCGCATAAAGAGAAAATAGTAATTGTGACAAAACAAGAAATAGATGAAATTATTGGTGCTAAGATTGATAAAGTAGTAGTAGCTAAGATTCTTAAAAACTTAGGCTTTGATACATCAAAATCTTCTACAGACAACTTTGTTATAAGTGTTCCTCAGTTTCGTCATGATATTGTAAACAAACAAGATATTGTTGAAGAGATTGTAAGAATGGTTGGAATAGATAACATTCCATCAAAACCATTCATCCTTACAGAAGACAATCGTTTAGAAGATAACTACTTTGAGTATAAAAAGCGTTCTATCTTTAGACACCGTGGTGCTAGTAATGGTTTCTTTGAGTCAGTTCACTTTGTATTTGATGAGAAGAAAATATTAAACTCTTATGGTTTTGCAACAACTCTAGAAGAGTTAGAACTGTTAAACCCAATTGTACAAACACTTGATACTTTAAGACCAACACTTTTAACTGGTCTACTTAAAGCTGCTTCACAAAATGTAAAGAATGGCTACTCAAGTGTAAGACTTTTTGAAATCGGTTCAGTATTTACACCAGAACGTGCAGAGTCTTACAATATGGCTTTTATATTTAGTGGTGATAAAGAGAGTGAAAGTTTAGCGAATGCTGGAAAGCCTGCTAAAGTTGACTTTACATACTTTGTACAGAAAATATCTGATGTTGTGGGTGCTATAACACTGAGCGAATACAAAACAACACATACTCTCTCTCATGAGTACCAATCAGCAGCAGTTATGATGAATGGTGAGGTTGTTGGTGAACTTTTTCGTGTACATCCAACTGTTGAGAAAGATTATGATTTAGATATTACTTTTATGTGTGAGTTGGATTTTGCAAAAATTCCTCATGGACTTAAAATCGCTCAAAAAACTTCTAAGTATCAGGCATCATTTAAAGACCTAAGTCTTATTATGCCAAAAGATATGTCTTACGAAAAAGTGAAAACTGTCATTGAAAATGCAGAGATTGGTAATCTTGTTCGTTTTTATCCTGTAGATAAGTACAGCGATGCAGCCTTAGGGGAAAATATGAGTCTAAGTGTTCGTTTTGTTCTTCAGTCGATAGCAAAGACTCTTGAAGAAGAAGATATTACTTCAGTAATGGACACAATTTTAGCACTTTTAAAAAGTGAACTTGGAATAGGTCTTAGATAATGAGTAAAGTAGTAGTTTCTCCATCTTTGTCTTTTTCACTCAACATTAGTTCCATAGCACCAGATAAGTCTATTTCACATCGTAGTGTAATGTTTGCGATGTTGGCTAATGGTGTCAGTGAAATAGAAAACTTCTTACGCGGAGAAGATACTATGAACTCTCTAGAGATTGTAAAAAATCTTGGAGCAAAAGTAGAAGACGATGGAAAAACTATCAAAATATCTAGTGATGGAATACAAGAGAGTTTTGAAGTCTTAGACTGTGGAAACTCTGGAACAGGAATGCGTCTTTTTTGTGGACTTTTAAGCTCTGCAAATGGACACTTCGTTCTTACTGGAGATAAATATCTTCGTTCTCGTCCGATGAAGAGGGTAACTGCACCATTACTTAGTATTGGAGCGAAACTTGATGGAAGGCAAGAGGGTGATTTAGCACCTCTCTCTATTCGTGGAGCCTCTTTAAACTCTTTTAATTATGAGTCTAAAATTGCCTCTGCTCAGGTAAAGTCTTGTATGATTTTAGCAGCGCTCAGAGCTGATGGAGTTTGTACTTACAGTGAGCCTGAACTCTCTCGTGATCATACAGAGCGAATGTTAAAAGGTATGGGTGCTGACATAGAAGTTGATGGATTAACAACGACTATTACTCCAATGACAGAACTCCTTAACCCTTTAACTATTCGTGTACCAGCAGATCCTTCATCTGCCTTTTTCTTTGCAGTAGCTGCAGCTATTACTCCTAACTCTAGTATAGTATTAGAAGGTGTTACTCTTAACCCAACTCGTATAGAAGCTTTTAAAGCACTAGAGAGAATGGGTGCTAATATTACTTATGAAATAACAGATAATAAGTATGAACCAATTGGAAACATAAGTGTAAAACACTCAAAACTTCACGGAGTCGTTGTTGAAGATAATATCTCGTGGTTAATTGATGAACTTCCTGTTCTCTCAATAGCTATGGCTTGTGCTGAGGGTGAAAGCCTTATTAAAAATGCCCAAGAACTTCGTGTGAAAGAGTCAGATAGAATTTCTACAGTGGTGGAAGGATTACGAGCTGCCAACATTGAAGTGCATGAGTATAAAGATGGTTATAGGGTAGTAGGTGGAGAGTTGAAGTTTGCTAAAGTTGATAGTGATGGAGATCATAGAATTGCTATGAGTTTTATTATTGCAGGGCTTAGATGTGGAATGGAAGTAACAGATTTAGAGTGTATAAATACATCTTTTCCTAACTTCTTTGAACTTCTTAGTAAAATAACAAAAGTAGAGCTCTCATAATGAAAATACAACTTGCTGAAAATTACGGTTTTTGTTTTGGTGTAAAACGTGCAATAAAAATTGCTGAAGAGAATATAAATGCAGCGACATACGGACCACTTATTCATAACTCTAAAGAGATAGCTCGTTTGGATAAAGATTTTAAAGTTGGACTTGTTGAAGACTTTACAACCTTTAAAAGTGGTGAAAAAGCTATTGTAAGGACTCATGGAATTGTAAAAGATGAGTTGGCTTCATTACATGCTTCGGGTGTAGAAGTTATAGATGCAACATGTCCTTATGTTACAAAACCTCAAGAGATAGCGCAAGAGATGAGTGAAGCTGGTTATGATGTAATTATCTTTGGAGATGAAAAACACCCCGAGATTAAGGGTGTAAAATCATATGCTACGCATGGTGCAGAGGTTGTCACTGACATACCAGATGTGAAAAAGCTCAAACTAAAAGAGCGTGTAGCTCTCATTGCTCAAACAACTAGAAAAGTTGAAGACTATATGGCAATAGCCACATACTTAATACCTAGACATAAAGAGGTACGAGTTTTTAACACTATATGTAACGCAACATTTGAAAACCAAGAAGCTGTGAACAAAATAGCTACGCAGGCTGATGTTATGATTATCATTGGTGGTAAGAATTCTTCAAATACTAAAGAGTTATATAGTATATCTCACGATAACTGCAGTAACTCTCATCACATTGAAGATGAAACTGAACTTGATTTTTCATGGTTTGAAGGACGAGAATTTTGCGGCATTAGTGCTGGTGCTTCAACTCCCGACTGGATTATTCAAAACGTTATAAATGCAATACAAAAAAGTGTTAATTAATCTTTTATTAATACTTTCTCCTGTTTTCTCCATTTCTCCTTTTAATTAATAGCAAATAAATCTTTATTTAGATATAATCACGACAATTTTTATGTAACAGAGGATAGATAATGGCGTTCGATAACGAATTATTAGATGAAGAAAACTTTGCAGCGATGTTTGCAGAGAGTGAAAAGAAACAAGAGACTAGCCGTATAGTAGAAGGCGAAATCGTTGAAATCCAAGCGGAAGACAACAGAGCATTAGTAGGTGTTGGCGACAAGTTAGAAGGTATTTTAAGCCTTGACGAGATTCGTGACGAAAATGGTGAACTTAAGTTTACTACTGGTGACAAGATTAAAGTAATGCAAATGGGTTACTATAATGAACGTCCTAAGATTTCTTATAAGAAAGTACTTGAGCAAGAGAAAACTATTGAGTTTATCGATGCACACAAAGATGATTTTGAAGATACAATCATTGAAGGTATTATTACTAAGAAAAACCGTGGTGGTTATGTAGTTGAAGCTGATGCAGTTTCTTTCTTTATGCCACGTTCATTAGCTGCGTTTAAAGATACAGACGAAGTTGTTGGTCGTAAAATCAAAGCTCAAGTTGTTAAAGTTGATGCTGCTGAAAACTCAATCATTGTTTCTCGTAGAAAACTTTTCAACGAAGAGAGAAAGAAAAAGAAAGAGATCATTGATCAACTAATGGCAGAAGATGTTATTGTTGAAGGTGTTATCAAGAAGATTACTTCTTACGGTATGTTTGTTGATGTTGGTGGTGTTGATGGTCTTGTTCATTACAACGAGATCTCTTATAAGGGTCCAGTTAATCCTTCTAAACTTTACAAAGATGGTGATATTGTTACTGTTAAAGCAATCTCTTACGATAAAGATAAGCGTCACTTATCACTTTCAATCAAAGCGGTTCTTCCAGATCCATGGGCTGAAGTTGAGTCTGAGTTAGATGAAGGTGATACTATTACTGTTACTGTTTCAAATATTGAAGCATACGGTGTATTTGTTGACCTTGGAAATGATATTGAAGGTTTCTTACATATTTCTGAGATTTCTTGGAACAAAAATGTTAAAAACCCTAATGACTACTTAACTGTTGGTGAAGAGATTGATGTTGAAGTTATTGAAATTAATTCAAAAACTCATAAATTAAGAGTTTCTCTTAAGCGTCTTTTACCAAAACCATTTGATGAGTTCTTAAAGAACTATAATGAAGGTGACATTGTTACTGGAATTATTACTTCACTTACTGATTTTGGTGCGTTCGTTCGTATTGCAGGTGTTGAAGGTCTTTTACATAACCAAGATATCTCTTGGGACAAGAACACTAAAGCAAAAGAGACTCTTAAATCTGGTGATGAGATAGAAGTTAAAATTGCTAAAATCAATTCTGAGGATCAAAAGATTTCTTTAAATAGAAAAACTCTTTTAGAGTCTCCTATTGATAAGTTTGCTTTAACTAACAAAGTAAACTCTGTTGTTACTGGTACTATCCGTGACATCAAAGATTTCGGTGTATTTATCTCTTTAGAAGATGGTGTTGATGCTCTTATTCGTGATGAAGATTTAACGCCACTTGTAAAAGAAGAGTTAGAAGCGGGTCAAGAAATTGAAGCTGCTATTGCAAACATCGATACAAAGCGTGATCGTATCCGTTTATCTGTTAAAAAATTAGATTACATTAAAAATCAAGCAATGCTTGAAGAGATTAATGATAATGAGTCACACTCTTTAGGTGACTTAATCAAAGACAAATTTAACTAAGAAATTTGTAAATGCAAAAGATTTTAAAATGGCTTACTCCTCTCATAGCAGTTGGAGTAGCTATCTTTATTATCTTTTTTCTTGTATCAATTAACTCAAATGAAGTTTATTTAGAGACAGAGCCTCTATCGTTAGAAAAACATACTACACAAGAAAAACCGGAAAAACTTTGGTTAGATCAGTTTAGTAAATCAGAACGTTTAGGATATACCTATCCTGTCAATGAAGTTTATGTAAAAGTAAATCTCAAAGAAAAAATAACTAAAACTATAACATACCAACTAAGTGCAAAACTTTTAGATCCTTACCAACTTTTTTGTTTGAAAGAGGAACTTAAAAACCATAAACTTAAATACTATCTGAAAAAAGATCAAGTAAATATAGATTTATTTATTTATTCACAAAATGTTGATAAATTAAAAAAATTAGTAAAAGCACTAAAAAACTATAAAATTAAGGCTGAAATAAAGCCATACAAAGAGGAATATTAAATGAACAAATATACAGTAGTAGTATGTGATCACATTCATGAAGCAGGTCTTAAAATGCTTGAAGATGATGAAAATATAAATTTCATTATGGCAGCTGATGAGCCTAAAGAAAAACTTATTAAAGAGATTATCCCTAAAGCTGATGTAGCAATTACAAGAAGTTCAACTGATGTAGATGATTTCTTTTTAGAAAATGCTACAAACCTTAAAGCTGTTGTCCGTGCTGGTGTTGGTGTTGATAATGTAGATATCCCAGGATGTTCTAAGCAGGGTATCATTGTAATGAATGTTCCTACTGCGAACACTATTGCCGCAGTTGAGCTTACAATGGCTCATATGCTTTCATGTATGAGAATGTTTCCATACTCTCATGATCATCTTAAAAACCAACGTATCTGGAAACGTGAAAAATGGTATGGTTATGAAATGAAAGGGAAAAAACTTGGTGTTATCGGTTTTGGTAACATTGGTTCTCGTGTTGCTAAACGTGCCCAAGCTTTTGAAATGGACATCGTTGCATTTGATCCTTACATTAACCCATCTAAAGTTACAGATCTTGATATGACTTATACGAAGAACTTTGAAGATATTTTAGCTTGTGATATTATTACTATTCATACTCCTAAGAACAAAGAGACTATCGGTATGATAGGAGACACTGAGTTCGCAAAAATGAAAGATGGCGTTGTCGTTATTAACTGTGCTCGTGGTGGTTTATATGATGAAGATGCACTTCTTAAGTACTTACAAAATGGTAAAATCCGTTTTGCTGGTATAGATGTATTTAACAAAGAACCTGCAATAGATCACCCTTTACTAGATCTTGATAATGTTACAGTGTCTCCTCACCTTGGTGCAAATACTTATGAGTCTCAGTATAACATTGGTACACAAGCTGCAAATAATGCAATTGAAGCTGCTAAAGGTATCGCTTATCCACATGCAATGAATCTCCCTATAGATGAGTCGAAAATACCTAAGTTTGTAAAACCATTTTTAGAGATGGGACAAAAAATAGGTTTCTTAGAATCACAAATGAGTAAATCTCAAATCATCTCTATTAAAGTAACAGGCCATGGTGAAATAGCTGAGTATGTTGAATCTCTTTCAACTTTTGTTGCAGTTGGAGCTATGAGTCAAAACTCTGGAGATACTATAAATTATGTAAATGCAGAGTTTGTAGCAAAAGAGAAAGGTATTAACATCGAGACTGAAGCATCTGCTGATTCTAGTGTTTACAAAAACCTTATTACTATTAAACTCACAACTAGTGAAGGTACTACTGCTATCTCTGCAACTATCTTTGACGATAATGTTCAGCGTTTAGTTAATATTGATGGTTTTGACATTGATGTTGCACTTCGTGGTGATCTAATTATGTTTAAAAACTCTGATGTTCCCGGTGTAATTGGGAGTATTGGAAATGTTCTTGCAAGTAACAAAGTAAATATTGCTGACTTCTCTTTAGCTAGAAATGGGAAAGGCGAAGCTCTTGCAGTTATTTTAGTTGATAACGCAGTATGCGAAAAATCTCTTACAGAACTTGCTGCACTTGATGCATGTATTTCTGTAAATTACGCTCGCGTTTAATCTCTCTTTCCCAAGCTCCTGCTGGGAATGAGTGAAAGAAGTTAGAGTGGTTCGTTTATAGAAACAAACGATTTCTCTTCAAATCCGAAATGAGCTTCTAGATTAGACATATAAAGAAGTACGGGTACTACTATAAGTGATGAAACAACTGCTGCAACAGTACCAAATATAAGTGAAACACCAAGCCCTCCAAATACTGCATCTCCAGCAAGAAGTGTTGAAGCTAACATAATGGCTACTGCTGTTAAGAAAATAGGCTTTGCACGTGTTGCTGTTGAGTATGCGATAGCTTCTGCTTTTCTCATACCTTTATCTCGCATAAGTGACTTCGTAAAGTCTATAAGTAAAAGAGAGTTACGTGAACTAATTCCGATAAGAGCAATAAACCCTATGAGTGAAGTGGCTGTTAAAAAGAAAGTATCAGTTGTAAAAACATCCATAATCCAGTGACCAACAATTACACCAATAATAGAGAGAAATGAACCAAGTAAAATAATTCCACTGAGTGTATAACTTTTATAGTAGATAACCATAAGTAAAAATATCAGTATAAGAGCGGCTATAAATGCAGCACCAAGGTCAATAAAAGTATCAATAGTGACTTTCATCTCTCCATCCCAAATAAGGTCATATTTTGCACCTGTTGTTTTGCTTATAATTTTTAGGTTAAAGAGACCAACCTCCTCAACATTATAATCTTTAGAAAAAAGTTTTATGATTTTATCTTTCGCTTCCATAAGGGGATAGACTTGCGAGACCATATCTGTTTCTGCTAAAACATTTGTCATCTGATGTAGGTCTTTTGTCATTATAGACGGGTTCGCTTTTTTAGGTTTTATATCTACTAACTCTGTGAGAGGAATCATCATACCCATCGTATTCATAAGTTTTAGAGATGTTAGTTTTGCTTTGACTGCTTCAAGTGAAGAGTTTGTAAAGCGCTTTGATTTTTGGGAAAGTGATAAATAGATAGGAATCTGATCATTGTACTTATCTGAGTTTTTTACCGCTATCTGCATACCTTCAAATGCAAGATAAAGAATGTTATTGAGTTGTTTTACATCTACACCTGATTTTGTAATCTTAGTAGAGTTTACAATTATTTCAAAACTATCATACAGTTCATCTTCCATTACATCAATATCTACTAAACCATCAATTCCTTTAAAAATATGCTCTATCTTAGATGCAATATCTCTAATGCCCTCAGCATTGTTTCCATATACTTCCATAACAATAGCTGCCATTGTAGGAGGACCTGCTGGTGGCTCTACAAAAGATATTTTAGTGTTTGGATAAAGTTTCTCACAAGTACCTTGAATCAGAGGACGCATACGTTGGACCATCATGTATGAAGGCTCTACTCTATGATGCTTCTTTGTAATGTTGAGAACTATTTCTGCTACATTTTCAGCATTTTTAAACTGACTTCCTTTGATAAGTCCTGCAAAGTCTAGAGGTGATCCCATCCCTAAAAATACTTCAGTATCTACAACTTCTTGCTCTTGAACGACAAAAGAACTTACACAGCTAGTAACCTCTTTAGTCTGCTCTATAGAGCTTCCGTTTGCTAGTGTTACATAGATGTTAAAAGTGTCATTATTTTTTCCCGGTAGCATTTTTGCTAAAACCATTTTAGTAGGTGCTATCATCATTACAGAGAGTATTAATGCGATAAGCGTTCCTATGAGAATTATTTTTCTCTGAGTCGCACTTTGTATACCATCGAGTACATACTTTTCAAATTTATTAAACATTAATGCTCTCCTTCTTTAGAATGATCTGGACGTTTTAGTATTCTTACTGCTAAGTATGGTGTAAAAATATATGCTACAAAAAGTGAAGCAACGAGTGCTACAGGTACATTTGCAGGAATAGGTTTCATAAACTGACCCATCATCCCCCCAACAAATGCCATAGGAACCATAGTCATAATGATGGCTAGTGTTGCTATATTTGTTGGTGCTCCAATCTCATCAGTCGCTTTGACCATTAACTCATCTGGTGTTTCATGTGCTGACTCTGCTGAGTGGTAGTGTCTATGAATATTTTCAATAACAATAATAGCAGCATCAACAAGAAGACCAAGAGAGAGTAAAAATGCAAAAAGAGTAATACGGTTAATAGTCTGCCCTGTAAGATAAGCTACAAACAGAGTAATAGCTAAAATAGCAGGAACGGTAAATGTGACTATAAGAGATTCTCTCCAACCAAGTACAAATACAAGTAAAATAGCAATAATAACAATAGATAAAAGAAGGTGTTTTACAAGTTCATTAACTGCTTCATCTGCTCTCTCACCATCATTTCTAGTTATTACATAACTAATACCATTTTTATGAAGATACTCTTTATAGTGTTCAAGTTCCTTTTTTACTTCATCTGCAATTATAACAGCATTTGTTCCTTGAAGTTTTGAAACTGTAAGTGTTACCTGCTCTTCAAAGGTTGTAAACTTACCATTTTCATCTCTTGAAGCTATTGTTGCTGATTTAAAATTTTGAATATCATATGAGTTTTCAACTTTTGCTACTTGTTTGAGATAAATTGGTGAACCCATATACTGTGCTACAATAATATCTCCAATATCTTTCGCATCTTCAATGGCATTTTTTACACCAAGCATTACAATAGTATTCTCTTTTGTTCTGTTTTTTGTTGTTGGTACATTATATGCAAGAGACTCTACAGCTTTCATAATCTGTCCCATAGAAAGGTTATATCCTGCGAGTTTATTTATATCTACTTCTATGTTAAACTGGTGTTGGTTCCCACCTTTAAGCTGTGTAACAGCAACATTATTGAGCCCATTTACATGATGTTGTAACTCTTTTACTTTGTCATAAAGTTGTGTATTACTCATTTTTGCATTGTGTGAGTAAAAAGCAATAGAAACGATAGGAATATCTACATCAATATCAAGTGGTTTAATAACAGGACTCATAGCACCACTTGGAAACATATTAGAGTTTTGCATAATTTTGTCATAAACTTTGAGGTTGGAGTCTTCTTTTTTCTCACCGATGAAGAAAGCTGCATTTACTATACCTACATTGTCCATAGCCATACCATAGATGTGTTCAACACCTTTTACCTCTTTGAGTTTACGTTCAAGTGGTTTAACGATGATCTTCTCAATCTCTTTTGCACTAGCCCCTGGTAGGGCTACTATAACGGTAGAACCACTTACAACCATTTGAGGGTTCTCTTCACGAGGCATCATTATAAGTGAAATATAACCTATACTTAAAAGAAAAAGTCCAAGAACAGCAGTAAGAGGATTTCGTATAAATGCTTTTGCTAACTTCCCAGCAGCATCTGTTGGCTTATAATTGTTTTCTTGCATATGTCTCTCCTTTAGTCGATGTTTATAGTCGCATACATACCAGGGTATACTGACTTGCTATTTGATTTGAATGATACTTTTATTTTAAAAGTATGAGTCATTGGGTTAGAGTTAGGAATGATAGCTGTCACAGTACCAATAGTGTTTATGTTTAAAGAAGGAATAGTTACTGTGACTTTTTTACCATGTCTAATTCGAGCTAAATTACTCTCTGCAATTTCAGCAGATATTTTAAGATCACTTAAGTCTGTGAGGATAATAGCTGGCATACCGGGCATTGCCATCTCACCAACTTTAATATTTTTAGCAACTACAATACCACTATTAGGTGCTTTGACATTGAGGTATCTGTACTGATTTTGCACCTCTTGGAGACGGGCCTCAGCAATACTAATCATATTTTTAAGGTTTATTTCTGCTAGTTGTAAGTTCTCTACTTCATACTTGGAAACCATATCTTTTTCTAAAAGTCTTTTATATCTGTCAAGATTTAGTTTTACATTTGTATACTGATTTTGATACATTTGAAGTGAGAGTTCACTTTGACGTTTAGCTGAGTCAATTTCACGAGAGTCAATAGTGTAAAGTACTTGGTTACGTTTAACTTTTTCACCTTCACTTACATTTACTTTTGTAACAAAACCCATAAAACGACTTGTTATCATTTTTTGGTTGTCAGAGATTACACTCCCTGAAAGTGTAAGTGTTTCAGCCATAAGTGTAGCACCGAGTGCTAAGATAAGTAGTAGTTTTTTCATATTAGTTTCCTTTATTAGTATTTGCTAATTTTTCTAAAGCAAAGATTTTTTCATTACGTTTGTTTTTTGCTACTTGGAGTTGCAGTATTTTTTGGATTTGAGAAGATTGTTTGATGATTACATCACTCATAGAAGTAAGCTTTTCTTTGTATCTTCCTTCATAATTTTCATAGATTGCATTTGCAAGTTCTAACTCTTTTTTAAGTGAGTTTATCTCATCATCACTACTTTTAATCTCTGTTCTGATTTTTGCAAGCTTAAGTGCTATACCATTTTTTGCGAGTGCTACTTGAGACTCCATTTTCATATGTTGTAGTTTTGACTTCTCTATTTTAGAGCTATCTATACCACCATTAAAAAGGTTCCAAGTAAGTCTCGCACCTACTGTGTAAGCTTGATGGTCTGCTGCGTCACCTAAGAAAGTATCATC
>Ga0256826_1000482_pt1 | contig 24157 bp, 22 predicted proteins | sample CV79metaG_FD_185975 | JGI IMG/M metagenome (GOLD analysis project Ga0256826, IMG submission 185975) | Hydrothermal vent microbial communities from East Pacific Rise, Pacific Ocean - CV79 | ecosystem: Environmental > Aquatic > Marine > Hydrothermal vents | place: Pacific Ocean: East Pacific Rise...
GCTAAAAAAAAGCTAAATTTTGATTTAAACTATATTAAAAAATGGTCTGTATGGATGGAAATTAAAATTATTTTTAAAACGGTTATGGTTGTTTTGCATCGAGAGGGAAGATGATATGATCAATATAATATTATGTGGAGGCAATGGTACAAGATTATGGCCATTGAGTCGACAATTTTTTCCAAAACAATTTATTAAATTATTTGACAAAAAATCTCTATTTCAACTAACTTTAGAGAGAAATCAAAAACTTTGTCACTCCTCCTTTATCATTTCTAATACCGAACAATATTTTTTAGCCTTAGAACAAGAATTAGAAAGCTCAATCAATAGTTTAACATCTTATTTACTAGAACCAATAGGACGTAATACTGCACCAGCAATTGCGTTGGCATGTATGGCATTAGACAAAGAAGAAATTGTTTTGGTCACACCTTCTGACCATTTAATAAAAGATGAAACAGCTTACCAAAAAGTTATAGAAAAGGCATTGGTCGAAGTTCAAAAAAATGCTTTGGTAACATTTGGAATTACACCTACCTATCCCGAAACAGGCTTTGGATATATTGAAGCAGAGGGATTAGATGTTCTAAGTTTTAAAGAAAAGCCCAATGAGGAAACAGCCAAAAAATATATTGAACAGTGTAATTATTATTGGAATAGTGGTATGTTTATGTTTAAAGCAGGAGTTTTTTTAGATGAGTTAAAAAAGCATGCTTCTGATATTTATAAAGCTTCCGAGATAGCCTTTAAGAATAAAACAATAATCTCTGATAGACAATTTAAAATTAAAATGGAAGATATGCTTTCTATTCCTGAAGACAGTATCGATTATGCTGTAATGGAGCAATCAAATTGTGTTAAAGTGATTCCTTCTAATATTGTTTGGAGCGATTTAGGAGATTTCCAATCATTGTCCAATGAAATTGATTTTATAACCCCAGATAATGTCAAACCTATAGAAATAGACTCCTCCAATAATCTTATTATTTCTCAAAAGCAAGTAGCCACTATTGATATTGATGATTTGGTTATTATTGACACTCCTGATGCACTTTTAATTTCAAAAAAGTCATCTTCTCAAAAAGTTAAAGAGGTTGTTACTCGGTTAAAAAAAGAAAATTCTGAATTAATAAAGTTACATACATTGGTTCATCGTCCTTGGGGAACCTATGAAGTTTTACTTTCAACAGATAAGTATAAGCTAAAAAGAATTGTTGTTGATGCTGGAAAGCGACTCTCTCTTCAAAAACATTTTCATAGAAATGAGCATTGGATTGTGGTTAGTGGAACAGCAACCGTAACGGTAGGTAATGAGAAAAAAATGATTCGTCCAAATGAGTCAACCTATATTAAGATGGGCGAAATTCATCGCCTAGAAAATGAAGGAAAAATACCTGTGATTTTGATTGAAGCTCAAGTGGGCGAGTATACAGGCGAAGATGATATTGTAAGAATAGAAGATGATTTTGAAAGAGGAAACAACTAAAAATGGAAAATAGAAAAGTAGCATTAATTACAGGAATAACAGGACAAGATGGTAGTTATTTAGCAGAGTTTTTACTCAAAAAAGGATATATCGTTCATGGTATAAAAAGAAGATCATCTCTATTTAATACAGATAGAATAGATCATCTTTATCAGCATCCACATATTGAAGATAGAGATTTAATTCTTCATTATGGAGATATGACTGATTCTATGAACCTTACTAAAATTATTCAAAAAGTTCAACCTGATGAAATTTATAATCTGGCCGCAATGAGTCATGTGGCTGTTTCGTTTGAGACCCCTGAATATGTTGCCAATGCCGATGGAACAGGAACATTAAGAGTTTTAGAAGCTGTTAAATTATTGGGTTTAAGTACAAAAACTAGAGTTTATCAAGCCAGCACTTCAGAGCTTTTTGGAAAAGTGCAAGAGACTCCTCAAAAAGAGACAACACCTTTTTATCCAAGAAGTCCTTATGCTGTGGCAAAGATGTATGCCTATTGGATAACCGTAAATTATCGAGAAGCTTATGGAATGTTTGCGTGTAATGGAATACTGTTTAACCATGAAAGTCCTGTGCGTGGAGAGACTTTTGTAACCAGAAAGATTACCCGTGCAGCCTCAAAAATTGTACTTGGCTTACAAGATAAGCTTTACTTAGGAAATCTTGATGCCAAGAGAGATTGGGGACATGCGAAAGATTATGTTCAAATGATGTGGTTAATTTTACAAGCCGATGAACCAGAGGATTGGGTTATTGCAACAGGGGAAACAACAACTGTAAGAGATTTTGTTCGTATGTCGTTTAAATATGCGGGAGTAGCGTTAGAGTTTAGAGGAGAAGGTGTTGATGAACATGCTGTGGTTATTTCTTGTTCCAATCCTGACTATCAAGTTGAAGTAGGTACCGTTGTGGTTGAAGTCGATTCACAATATTTTAGACCAACAGAAGTTGATTTACTCTTAGGAGATCCAACTAAAGCAGAAGAAAAACTTGGTTGGAAAAGAGAATATAAATTAGAAACCTTGGTTAATGATATGATGGAAAATGATTTAAAATTGATGAACAAAGAACAATATCTTAAAGATGGTGGTTACACCATTATGAATTATTTCGAGTAGAAAACAGAATGAATACAGAGAGTAAAATATACATAGCAGGACACCGAGGATTGGTAGGTTCTGCTATTGTAAAAAACTTAAAATCAAAAGGTTATAGTAATTTAATTATTAAAACACATGCAGATTTAGATTTAAGTAATGGTCAAGCAGTAGAAGAATTTTTTCAAAATGAAGAACCTGAATATGTTATTTTAGCTGCTGCTAAAGTAGGGGGGATTGTTGCAAATAATACCTATAGAGCAGATTTTATTTATGAAAATTTACAGATTCAAAATAATGTTATTCATCAAGCTTATAAACATAAAGTCAAAAAGTTACTTTTTTTAGGAAGTACTTGTATTTATCCTAAAGATTCTCCTCAGCCTATGCAAGAAGATTGTTTGTTAACTTCCCCTTTAGAGTATACCAATGAGCCTTATGCTATAGCTAAAATAGCAGGTATTAAAATGTGTGAAAGTTATAATATTCAATATGGAACAAACTTTATTTCTGTTATGCCTACCAATCTCTATGGTCCGAATGATAACTTTGATTTGGAGACATCGCATGTTCTTCCTGCTTTAATACGTAAAATTTATTTAGCCAAACTTTTATATGAGAAAGAGTATGAAAAAGTTATTCACAATTTGGCTGTGAATAACATTGAAGAGGCTAGAATTTATTTAGAAAAATTTGGTGTGAATGAACATAAAGTAGAGATATGGGGAACAGGAAAGCCAAGAAGAGAATTTCTTTATTCTGAAGATATGGCAGATGCTTGTGTTTTTATTTTGGAAAATAGAGACTTTATTGATACTTATGATACAGAAGATCGCGAGATTCGTAATACACATATCAATATTGGAACAGGTGTAGATATATCTATTGAAGAATTGGCTCAAACCATAAAATCAATAGTAGGCTTTAATGGAGACCTCTATTTTAATACAGATAAACCTGATGGAACATTGTTAAAAAGAACAGACCCTTCTAAGCTTCATCAACTGGGTTGGAAGCATAAAGTCGATTTAGAAGATGGTATTCATCGTATTTATAGTTTAATAAAATAAGGGACTGTTGTGATAAGAAAGATTAAATTATTTTTAAATAAAGGAGACAGTAGAACATCATTAATTAAAAAAAATGTTCTATTCTCTTTTCTTTTAAAAATTATTGGAATGAGTGTAATGTTTACGCTTATTCCTCTTTCTATCAACTATTTAGGAAGTGTCAATTATGGTATTTGGATTACCATATCGAGTATTATTGCTTGGACAGGAATGTTCGATTTTGGTTTTGCACATGGTTTGCGTAATAAATTAACAGAAGCTTTGGCTCAAAAAAATACACTTTTAGGTCGTTATCTTATTAGTAGTAGTTATATATTTATCTTATTCATATCGGTTTTTTTACTTATACTAATACTGCCTTTACTTTCTTTTATTAATTGGCAGGCTTTATTAAATTTGCCAAGTTCTTATGACAGTACAATGTTAATAAATATTATAAAACTTATTTTTATCTTTTTTATTTTACAGTTTTCACTTAAACCAATTAATGCAATACTTCAAGCCCACCAATGGCCCTCTATTGCTCAAGCAATGGGTACAGTTGGTGGAGTTATCACTGTAGTAGGGGTACTTTTACTCGATCGTTATAGCCATTTTGAGAGTAAATTACTAATTTATGCAGTATTGGTTGCGGGTATTCCTATTGTTATTGAATTGGCTGTGACACTTTATCTTTTTTATAAACAATTTAAACCGCTTAGACCTTCGTTGCAATTTATAAAAGTTGAACATGTTAAATCTGTGGCAAGTTTAGGGATGGGATTTTTTATTATTCAACTCTCTTTACTGTTTGTTTACTCTTCTGACAATCTCATTATCTCCTATCTTTTTGGTCCTTCTGAGGTAACTGAATATAATGTTGTTTACCGATACTTTTCCATTATTACACTTTTTCTCGCTGTTATTATGGCACCCTTTTGGTCTGCTATTACAGATGCTTATAGTAAAAATGAAATGTCTTGGATTGAAAAAAATATTAAAATTTTATTAAAAATTTTATTAGGAAGTATCTTTCTTGATATTATATTGGTTTTGTTAAGTTCTTGGGTTTTTTCCAAATGGATTTCTTCTGATTTTGTTGCGTCCTTTCAATTGGTTTTATTAATGGCTCTTTATGTTATTTGTATGGGGTGGTTAAATATTTTTTCATTTTTTTCCAATGGTATAGGAAAAATTCGTATGCAAATAATTGTGTATGTTTTTGTTGCTGTATTAAATTTACCTTTATCTTTTTATTTTGGAAAAGTTCTTAAAATGGGTTCAAGTGGAGTACTTTTAGCAACCATCATCAGTATGATTCTTGTCAGTATTGTTTTAACTGTTCAGTATAGGAAAGTCATCACAAATCAAGCGAAGGGACTTTGGAACAGATGAGAAGTGAAGAGCTATTAAGTCTACCTGGAATATCCAAAACTAAATTTAATTATAAGTTTTTTCAAGATTTTCTTTTCTTTTTAGCTGTAGTTGCATTACCAAGTAGTTTCTTTGCTTTGTTACCCTCAAATTTGTTTGTTGACTTACGTTTTCTTTTTTTATTGGTCTCTATAGTCTATCTGGTAATTTATTTTAAATATATTGCAGAATTAATAGATATACCTGGAGGAAAAGCACTTTTATTTTTAACATTTTTTTTAATTTTTGAAGTTTTTATTTATTCTCTTTTTATCCAAAATATTCCTCTTTATGAAATCATGGCAATTTTTCGCTCTAACTTTTCCTACCCTTTGTCAACATTAGGTTTTGTACTCTATCTCATTTCAATGGATAATTATCGTATATATCGCTTTATGTATTGGCTGTTATGGGCTTCTTTTATTCAAGGAGCTTTATATATCTTTTCTAATATTACAGGAGCGAATATATTTGCTAATAATGTAGATGGTTATAGTTTTAATGGAGAGATTATTATGCAAAATATGTTTGCAATTCCGCATTATAATGGAATTGTATTTGCATTTGCTTTTATTGCAACTGTAACAATTAAAGGTTTTAACAAACATTGGTTATGGTTTAGTCCACTTATTGTGACGATTATTAGTATTGTTCGGTCTCAAATGATTGTTTATGCTTTGGTTATTATGGGGATAGTTATTTTGATTAATATTTCAAAAATTAAAGTTGATTTGATGAAATTTATTAAATTATTTTTACTTATTATTGTATTTCTAGGATTAATTTTAGCTCTTTTTCCTAGTCATTTAGAGCGTATCTCTAATAAATTTCATTTTGATAGACAAGAGGAAGTTTCTCAATCTACCTATTTAGAGGAGGGGACCTTTGCTTTTAGGTTAGACCTAATTGCGGATGCTTATACTCGAATAGAAGAGAAAAATAATCTTTTTTTAGGAAATGGTTACATTCGAGAGGCAGAAAAAGGAGAGTATGACTTTGTTGTTGGTTCAGATACTTTTATTGCATCTGTTATTTTTACCGAAGGTTTTAGTGGAATGCTACTTCGTCTTTTACCTATTGGATTACTTTTAGTCTATTTTTTTAGGCTATTTTTCTTTGGAAACCCAAAATATAAGCTTTTTGCGATTGTTGCCATAACATTGATATTACCTGAAATTGTTAATGGTGTTCAAACCAAATATTTTTCATATTATACCCGTGAGGTATTTGTTTTTTTTGTTTTAGCCATTGTTGTCTTTAAAGACCAGAAAATATCACGTAGAGTGCAAAAATTATAATTTATTCTAAAAGGAAAAAAATGTATCCAAAAATATCAATAGTAACTGTTTCATACAATCAAGTCGAGTTTATTGAAGCCAATATCAAATCTGTTATTGCTCAAAATTATCCCAATATTGAGCATATTATTATTGATGCTGGTTCAACAGATGGTACTTTAGATATTTTAAAAAAATATGATAGCTACCTTAATTGGAAATCAGAACCTGATAATGGACAAAGTGATGGATTAAATAAAGGTTTTAAAAAAGCATCAGGAGAGATTATTGCATGGGTTAATTCTGATGATGCCTTACATGAAAATGCACTCTATGAAGTTGCGAATTTTTTCAAAGAGAATCCTAATGAAATTGCTGTTGTTGGAGATCAAATGATTATTGATGAAGAGGATAATTTTATAAAAGTTGTTAAGTCTTGTTCCTATAGTTATGATTATCTATTGAATCATGCAAAAGGAATTACTCAAAACTCAACATTTTTTAAAAAAGATGTTTTTACTAAAATAGGTTACCTTGATGAAACTTTACATTATGCAATGGATCATGATCTATTTATTCGTATAGCAAGTATTAAAAATATACCTTATATTCCAAAAACATTGGCTCAGTTTAGAATTCAGCCTGATGCCAAAACAGCAGAAGGAGGACATAACTTTGCAAAAGACTTACTCTCTATTCGTAAGCGGTATCATGGGAGAATTTTTAGTGAAGGAAATATCGATAGTTTTTATATTATTCTGACAGAGCCTTTAAGAAAAATTTATTGGCTTAGAAGTATGGTTCAACGGATTAGGGGAGTAATGTAAATTATGACAATACTTTATATTCTTGCATCTTATAATATTTATGGAGGAACACCAAAGAAGACTTTAGATTTGTTAGAACACATCAAAGAAGATGCTTCCTTATATATGTATGGAGATGAATTCTCTGAATTTAAACATCGATTTGAAGAGAGTGGTGCTACACTTTATGAAGGTTATTATAAAAGAAATATCTACTTACATATACAAAAACTTTTATCAATTATTGATGATCAAGAGATTAAAATTATTCAAACTCAATTCTCTTTTGGGGAACTTCTTGGAGTTATTTTAAAAAAAATTCGTCCAGAGATACAATTAATTATTAGTTTTGAAACAGCATTTATGCCTTCTGGAATACGACGTTATATTTTAGCTCCACTTTATTCTTATGTTGATGCATTTATTTATATTTCTAACTATGTAAAAAAAGAGAAAGAGAAAAGTTTTCCTTCTTTAAAAAATAAAAATACAATGATTATTTATAATGGAACAAGAAAAAGAGAGATTACAGAGGATGTATCTCCCCAACTAAATAGTTTTTCTTTATTGGATGTTGCAGGTTTAAATCCTGCAAAAAATCTTTATGTACTTATTCGAATGATGAATATTTTAGTGAATACATATCAAAAAAATATTTATTTATATATTGCTGGAGAAGGTTCTGAAGATATACCTTTACTAAAAGAAATTGAAAAATTTTCTTTACAAAATTATGTATATCTTTTAGGAAACCAAAAAAATGTGGGACAACTATTGGAGTCCAGTGATATTTTTGTTCATTCTTCAGATAGAGAAGGTTTTGGTATTGTTGTTATAGAAGCCATGATGGCAGAAAAGCCAATTATTGTTGCTAATGCAGGTGCTTTACCTGAGATTATTGAAAATAAAGAAACAGGATTAATTGTTGACCCTTATGATGCTTCTGCTTGGGCTAAAGCAGTTTTAAAATTAATGAATAATAAGATTTTAGCTCAAGAGCTTGCATTCAATGCAAAAAAAATTGTTGAAAATAAATTTTCAATTGAAAATTATATTAATCAACATCTTCAATTATATAAAAATTTAATGGACAAATTATGAAAAAAGTATTATTTTTATCCTTTCGTTTAGGATACAGTTCTTTAATATATTGGGACAATATATTAAGTAGTTTAAAAAAAGAATTTAAATCTTTGCGTGTTTTTACTGCATGGAGTCCTCTTAGTACAAAAGATAAAACAGTAACAACAGAAAAGAAGTTAAAAGGGATAAAACATTATACCAATGTGAATAAAATTAATCAAAAACTATATTTTTTACCTTTACCCTTTTTTTTAAAAGATATTATAGCTTATAAGCCAGAAGTGATTGTACTTAATGAATTTAATTTGGTTAATTTTTATACTTTATTTTTCAGATTTTTGTATAGAAAAACAAAAGTTCTTCTTTTGGTTGAGAGTGACCCTTTTATGGGACAACCTTTTCCTTTAAAACACAGTATTCGTAAATTTTATAGACAATATATTGTAAAAAAAGTAGATAAGATTTTGACGAATAATACTATAGGAAAAAAATATTTAATTAATTATCTTAATGCTCCTGTTGAAAAAATTGTTGTAAAACCTTATTTAGCTTCTTATCCAGATGGTACGTATATTCCCAAAGATAAAGAAAAACAAATGGTTAACTTTCTTTATGTCGGACAATTGGTCGAAGGGAAAGGTTTAAAATTCTTATTGAAGGTTTTAAAATCATTGTCAAAAGAAGAAACAAAATATATGCATTTTGATATTGTTGGCGGAGGAGAACTTTATGATTTTATTCAAAATTTTATTCAAAAAGAAAACTTAGATTTCGTGACTTGTCATGGCTTAGTTCCTTTTACTGAGATTAGTAAATTTTATAATAATGCGGACTGTTTTGTTTTGCCTACATTGTTAGACTATAGGGCTTTGGTTGGATTTGAAGCATTGCATTATGGTTGTGCTATGATTGAGTCTGTATATGATGGTGCAAAATTTGAAGTGGTAGAAGAGGGAAAGAATGGTTATATTATTGATCCGCGTAATCTAGAGAAGTTTAAAAAAGCAATTTTAATTTTAGCACAAGATAGAGAAAAAAGAATTCAATTTCAAGCAAAATCTTTAGAAAAGTCTCAAAAATTTACGTATGATATTTGTAATGGAAATATTATCAATACGATTAAGGAGCTATGATTATCATGAGTATTGAAAATATTTTTTTAAAAGATTTTTTTTCAACTTTAAATGAAAAATCTATAGATTATTGTGTATTACGAAATTATCAAACACTGCCTAAAACTTTAGATGGTAGTGACTTAGATATTCTTATTGCTTCAAAAAATATTAAATTTTTTTATAAAACTTTAGATATTTTACTCCTAAAGTATCAAGGTAAAATAGTTATTCAATATGGTCAATTAACACCTCGTATTTGTATTTTAATTCAGCATAAGAATAGTTTTTATGGTATTCAGCTAGATGTACATGAAGGTATACTTCCTTATAAAACATCAAATATGTTTTCAGTTGATTTAATGTTAAAACGTTCAAAAAGACATAATACTATTCGGGTTGCAGATGATAATGATGCACATTTAGTAGCTTTTTTTAAAGAAATTTTACATAATTCAAAATGTACAGAAAAATATTTTTTATTGGCTCAAAAAAGTTGGATAGAAAATTCTTTTTATCAAAAAGAGTTGTTAGAAGTTTATCCACAATATTTTATAAATGATTTAAATCATCTGTTCTTATCTACTTATAATATTGATAAAATAAACAAACTTTCTCAACGAGGGAGAAGTGTTTTAGGCAAAAAATTAAGTACAAAAATAAAAAATTTTAAAATAAATTTACGTAAAATTTATCGTTTCAAAAAAAGACCTGGTGTGACGATTGCAATGATGGGAACTGATGGTGCAGGTAAGACAACAATCATTAATGAAATTTTAAAACCGCTTAATGAAGCTGTTCATAATGCAGTTTACTATGAACACATGCGTCCCAACCTTATTCCAAATATTGCACAACTTTTTGGTAAAAAAAAGCAAACAGAACCAATAAGTAATCCTCATGCTTCAAAACCTTCTGGTCTATTGGGTTCCTCTCTACGTCTTTTTTATTACTCTTTTGATTATATTGTTGGTTTTTGGTTTAAAATTTATCCTGTTATGGTTAAAAAGTCTTCAATATGGATTTTTGACCGCTATTATTATGATTATATGATTGACCCTAAACGAGCTAGAATTTCTTTACCAAGATGGGTTATTAATAGTATGAATTTTTTTATTCCTGAACCTGATTTAATTCTTTGTTTTGGTGCAGAATCTTCTATTATTTATCAAAGAAAACCAGAACATACTTTAGAAGAAGTAGAAAATCAAGTAAATAAATTAAAAGTTTTTTGTAAAAAAAATAGTCGAGCAGTTTGGATAGATACAGGAGTCTCTATTGATAAAAGTGTAGAAGAGACATTAAATATAATTTCTTTAATGATGTCTAAAAGGTATAACAAATGAAACTATTCGAATTTTTGTCAAACAACAGTTATGTAACTTTACCCTCTTCTAAAAATCCAAAAGTTGTTTTATTGGTCGATAATGTATCTTTTTCAGAACAATCTTTTAAGCTTTACAATCCCTTTTCTTTGAAAGGAAAAGTATTTAAAAAAGTAATAAAATTTCAAGCTATCTATTTAAATAAACTTTTTAAATTCTTCTTTACACAAGTAGAAAAAAAGTCTGAATTTGTATCTTTTTTAGAAAAAAAGTTAAAACAAACAGTGTTGGTTTCACTCTATTTATCAACAAATAAAGACAAAGTTGTACTTCAATTACAAACCGATAGTGCTAAAATTATTGGATATTTAAAGTATCCAATGAGTGATTTGGGTATTAAATACATTAAAAATGAGATAAAAGCAATTGAAACATTGAGTGATAAAAATCTGGTCTCTTCTTATTTACTATCTCAAAAATATGAGGGAAAGCCATTTTTATTACTTCCTGAAGTGGATGGGGACATTCTACAAATAAATCAAGATGTAGTAAAAAATATTTTATTGAAATTTGAACGAGGAAAGAGGTATTTGTTATCAAATCATCCTCGTATAGAAAATTTAAGAGTGATTTTAATAGCTCAAAATATGAATGACTATCTATTTTTACTTACTACTTGTTCTTTATTGTCAACACAAGAGTATCAATTGGTTTATGAACATGGAGATTTTGCACCATGGAATATTATAAAGCAAAAAGATGAATATATACCATTTGATTTTGAATATTTTGTGGAAGATGGATTGGAGTACTTTGATTTATTTAAATATTATTATCAAGTTGCAAGATTACTCAAAATGAAAGAGGGTAAAGCGTTAATTATATATCTTTCTCAAAAAATAGAAATAGATGACTTTGAAATTATTTTCATACTTTTCTTATTAAAAGAGATGGCTAAGATTAAAGAGGCAGGAGGTTCTTTTGAGTTTGAAAAGAATCTTTTAGGCTTATTGGAGCAGTCATGAATATTTTTTTAGGTGTTTATGCTTGTGAACCTAATAAAGGTAGTGAACCTGAAGTTGGTTGGAAGATGGCTAATGAAATAGCAAAGCTTATGCCTAATGATAAAATTTATGCTTTAACCAAAGCAAATAATAAATCAAGTATAGAAAAAGAAAATTATCCCAAGAATCTGTTTTTTTATTACTATACACTCCCTAGATGGTTAAGTTTTTGGAAAAAAGGTGGTAGAGGTATTCGTACCTATTATTATTTATGGTTAATTGGTGCTTCTCTTTTTATGAAAAAACAAAATATTAAATTGGATATTGTGCACCATATTACATTTGTAAATGATTGGTTACCCAGTTTTTTTTATCTTTTAAAAACAAAAGAGAATAAATTTATATGGGGGGCTATTGGTAGTCATGACCCTATCTCTTTTAAATTTTTAGAAGGTAAAAAACAAAAAACAGTAGAGACAATTCGTATTTTATTACAGAAAGTATTTCGTAATTTAGATCCATCTTTTCACGTATGTAAATATAAAGCGGACTGTATTGTTGGCATTAATGAAAATGTAAAAAATAAATTAAATTTAAAAAAGAGTAAGTTTTTTATTGCTGAACCAGCCATTGCTATATCTGATAATACTTTATATACCTCTTCTATAACAAAGAAAAAAAATGAGATATTTACAATTTTATCTGTAGGACGATTACTCTATATTAAAAATTTCAAATTAACAATTTTAGCTTTTAAAGAGTTTTTAATACGTAATCCTTTAATAAAAAATATACAATTAAAAATTATTGGAGAGGGTAAAGATCGAGATAAACTTGAGAAGTTGGTTGTCTCTTTAAATTTAGAAAGTTATGTACTTTTCACTGGAAATATTTCTCTTGATGCTGTTCAAGAAGAGTTCTCTATGGCAGATTTATTTTTGTTTCCCACACTCGAAAATGCTGGTTTTGTAACATTGGAGGCAATGAAACATAGATTACCTGTCGTGGCTATGGAGTATGGTGGACCAGAACAGTTTATTAAAAGTAACCGTTCTTCTCAACTGGTTTCATCTAAAGAAGTTTATTCTAAAATTGTAAAATCTCTTTCTTTAAAAATAGAACTTTTTTATCAAGACAGAGTCTTATTGGAGAGTGTAGGGAAGCAAAATTATCTAGACTTATTAACACATTTTACATGGTCTGCAAAAGCTACTAAAATGAAATCAATTTATATAAAGGTTCTAAATGAAAAGTAGAGTTTTATCCATTCTTCATCGTGCCCCTCCTGCACATGGTGCTTCTAAAGTCGGAGATTTTATTGCCAATAATAAAAAAATCAATGAAGAATATAACTGTTATTATATTACGATTAAATCTTCCAATACTATTGGGGATATAGGAAAAATAAGTTTAAAAAAAATTTATTTGCTTATTGAATTATATTTTAGAGTATTATGGGCATTGGTTATTTTTAGACCTCAAAAAATTTATTTTACAGCATCTGTTAGAAGTGTTGCGTTCTATCGAGATATTTTACTCTCTACATTATTTAAAATATATGGTTTTTTTACAAAGGTAAATATCTATTATCACTATCATACAAAGGGCATTAATGCGTTTGTTTCACATTCTAAAAAAAATCTATTTTTAACAAAATTCTTTTTAAAAAATGTGAATTTAATACTTTTAAGCCCATTGTTAAAAGATGATTTTAACAAAGTTAAAACATTTAATAAAATCTTTTATTTACCAAATGCTGTTGATTCTATAATTAAAAAAGAAGATTTTGATGATTATATTAAACAAAAATACCAGCAAGTTACAACAGTGAATATTTTGTATTTATCCAATATGATTAAGTCTAAGGGATATTTTGAGGTACTTCAATTGATTAAGTCTTATAAAGATAAAAATATTCATTTTCATTTTGCAGGTGCTTGGCAAAAAAAAGAAGATGAAATAGAATTTTTTAATTATATTCGAGAATATGATTTAGATGCCATTGTTACATTTCATGGTTTTATTAATGGAAAAGAGAAAGATGAATTATTCCGAATGTCACATATTTTTATGTTTCCAACACGTTATAAAAATGAAGCTTTTCCTTTAGCTATTTTAGAAGCAATGTCGTATGGTTTAATTACAATATCTACAGATGAAGGCTCTATCCCTTATATTTTAGATAGCAAAAGTGCTTATCTTATTCATGAAACAAAAGCGTTAAAAGAGGCTTTATCAAAAGCTTTATTAGATGTACGAGATAGAGAAAAAATATTTTATATTAGAACGAGGTATGAAAATAATTTTCATACAAAAAAATTTGAAGACAATTTATTAGGAATTTTACAATGAATATTATGAATTATGAAGTTTTTACAGGGGATTTAAGTACATTGGACTTATCTAATAAAAAAATTATTAATACCATTAATCCTCATTCATATATTACTGCGAAAGAGGATAGTTTATTCGATAAAGCATTACACTCATCAGATATTCTTATTCCTGATGGAAGCGGTATTGTTTTGGCAGCAAAAACACTTTATAATAAAAACATTAAAAAGATTGCAGGTGCAAATTTACATCAATTTTTATTAGAAAGGATGAATGAAGAAAAAGGTAGAGTATTTTATATGGGTGCTTCTGAAGTTACACTAAAAAAAATCTATCAAAAACTGAAGAAGGAATATCCTAATATTACTATTGCTTTTTATTCCCCTCCTTTTAAACAACAGTTCTCAAAAGAAGAGAATCAAATTATTATTGACAAAATTAATCAATTTAATCCTGATACTTTATTTATTGGTATGACTGCACCAAAACAAGAGAAATGGTTATATATACATAGAGAAAAATTAAATTTTAAAGTAGCTTCCTCTATTGGTGCTGTATTTGATTTTTATGCAGGAACAATAGAAAGACCCTCTCCTATGTGGATAAAGCTTCATTTAGAGTGGTTTTTACGTCTTATATGTGAACCTAAACGATTATGGAGACGAAATTTTATTTCAACCCCCAAATTTTTATTTGATCTTTTTCTTTATCGAATAGATTGTATTAAACAATTTTATTGTTTTTGATGAGTGTTTCAACTTTTTTGAAACCAAAATTAGCAATTAAATCTAAAATTGAAGGATAGTCTGTAAAATCTTTATAATTAAAGGGTGTATATTTGATATGATTGACTTGATGTTCTTCAAGTCGAATATTTTTTTGATGAAAGAGTTTTAAATTCATATAGTCAAAACCACTTTTACCTACAATATATGAGCTTGCATCAACTTTTGATAAAATATCAATTAAGAGCTCAGTTTTTTGTCCTTGAGGTTGAAGTTCTGAGGCTAAAATTAGATTAGTATATATATTTAGAGAGTGCATAATATTTTGAATAATAAGCATATTTATTTCAAATAGTTTGTTTCCTTTATAATCATTAATCAATGCAATAATAGGTTTTACATCAGTATAAAAAGGTGCTTTTTGATAAGTAAAAGTTAAGGTTTTAATATATTTTTTTTTCCAGTTCTCAACCAATTTTATTTCGTAAAACTTTTTATTAATATGTCCTTTCATTTGTACGGGTAAAGTTATATATTGTAATCCTTGAGCAGTATAAATTCGATTTCTATTTTCAAAATAGTTTTTTTTGAATTGAACGTGATCTAAGATAATAAATATATCAGCATTAAATATTTTATGGAAATATCCAAACCATGGTAAGTGTTCTGCTTGATGAATGGCTACTTTCAAATCACTAATTCCATTCTACAGACTTCAAAACATTCAGCATACTTCATATTACTTTCAAATCCTCTAATTTTTGAACGTGCAACAATAGATTCAATCCATTCACTTTTATATTTTTCATATTGGCTTTTATGTGCTTTAAGAGATGCAACCTTTAGTTTAATAAATTTACTTATATTTATAAAAACTTGAGGATTAAAGGGGATTTGTGCACGTCCTGATGGATAGATAGGCTCATAAAAATAGATAGTATTAAGATAGCGTGCAGCTGCAATACTTGCTTGAGCTGTTGCAATATGTGCTTGATGGGTATCATTAACATTATGTGTAAAAATAACATCTGCTTTAAAGTCAAAAATAACATTTTCAATGGCTGTAACGACATCTGAATTAAATAAAATATCTTTGGTTGGAAAATCTAAGACTTCAAGTTCTGTATTTAGAATTCTTGCTCCTTCTAAACCTTCTTTTAGAGCAACTTCTTTACTTCGCTGATTTCCATAAATATCAATATAATCTGATTTTGAAAGAACCAACATTTTTGTCTTATTCCCTGCTTTATTAAGTTTTGCAATCGTACCCCCCGCTGCCAACTCAATATCATCTAAGTGTGCACCAATAAATAAATAATTCATCTGTTTTCCTTATAATATTTCTCTCAATTATACAACGTTTTATTTAAAATAATATTTTTTTTTGTTATACTCTAGGAGACATATTTTAAAGGTTAATTATGATTAATTTAGAACTTTCAAATAAGATAAAACTTATCTCTTTATTGTCAATTATTATGGTTATTTATATTCATAACTATAATGTAAAAGATGGGATAAATTATTTTTTTAATATAGGTACTCTTTTTGCTTTTAGTAATATTTTTATTCAAAACATGTTTTCTGAAGGTTTATTTAGAATCGCCGTTCCAATTTTTTTTCTGATCTCTTCGTATTTATTCTTTCAAAACTTTACATTAAATGCTTATCCGAAAAAAATTTCTAAGCGTGTAAAAACACTTTTGTTTCCTTATTTATTTTGGACTTCGATTGTGGTTTTGATTCATTTTACTTTGCAGTCTATTCCTATGTTAGCACATTTCTTTAATAAAAAAATGATTGTTGATTTGTCTTTTTGGGAATTGTTTGTTAGAACATGGATTGACCCTTTGAATTATCCATTGTGGTTTTTAAGAGATTTAATTGTTTTGAGTCTATTGAGTCCTATTATTTTTTATTTTCTAAGATATTTACCTAAGTTTAGCCTATTTACTATTACATTTTTTTGGTTTTTAGATACCTCTTTATATATAATTGACCATGATTCTTTGTTATTTTTTACTTTAGGTGCATATCTTGCTTTGCTTAAAAATAATATTCTTTATCAAAAGATTTCTAACAGATATTTTGTTTATTTATTATCTTTTTATTTAGTGTTATTGGCTGTAAAATCTTATTTATTAACCATTGACGGAAGTTTAGAGCTGGTACTTGAAATGATTATTTTTCAAAAGAGTTTAATTATAATAGGGATAATTACAGTATGGTTTTTGATGGATCGTATAAAAATGTTAAGTTTATTGTTTTTGACTCAATTTACATTTTTATTTTATGTTTTTCATGAACCCGCATTGACTATTTTAGAGAAAGGAACTACCTCCCTTTTGGGAAGAAGCTCTTTGGTTAGTTTCTTATCTTATCTTTTTTTACCTTTGCTAATTTTATTAGGCTTAACACTTTTTGGATTATTCTTAAAAAAATATTTTCCCAATTTTATAGCAATTGTAACAGGCAATCGAATGTAGTGCTTATAGTCTACCATGAGCATGCGGAAGAATAGATTTTATGTCAAAAATAATTTGTTCTTCATGATTTAAAAGAATATCTTTGTACTTATCATGAGCAACAGCCAATACAACAGCACTATAAGCACTGGTATTAATATCATTTTTTAGACTCAATCCATATTCTCGTTCTACTTCTTTTGAATCTGCCCAATAGTCATTTACTTCTACTTCACAACCAAAATCTTGTAGTTCTTTGATTACATCAATAACTCTTGAATTCCGAATGTCAGGACAGTTTTCTTTAAAGGTAATTCCTAAAATTAAAATTTTAGCTCCTTCAATTTTTTGACCTTTTTTAATCATCAGTTTAATAACTTGGTTTGCAACATAAATTCCCATGTTATCATTAAGTCGTCGACCTGCTAATATAATTTCTGGGTTATATCCAACTTCTTGAGCTTTATGTGTCAAGTAGTAAGGGTCTACACCAATACAGTGACCACCTACTAAGCCTGGTTTGAATGGTAAAAAATTCCATTTTGTACTTGCTGCTTCGAGTACAGCATGTGTATCAATATTTAAACGGTTAAAAATCATTGAGAGTTCATTTACAAATGCAATATTAATATCTCTTTGCGAATTTTCTATGACTTTAGCTGCTTCTGCTACTTTGATACTAGGTGCCAAATGTGTTCCTGCGGTAATAATAGAAGCATACAATGCATCGACTTTTTTACCAATTTCGGGAGTTGAACCAGCTGTAACTTTTAAAATTTTGGTTACAGTATGTTCTTTATCTCCAGGGTTAATACGTTCGGGACTGTAGCCACAAAAGAAATCTTTATTAAATGTTAAACCTGATATTCTCTCTAAAATAGGTACACACTCCTCTTCTGTTGCTCCAGGATAAACGGTTGACTCATAAATAACAATATCATCTTTTTTTAGTACGGTAGCGATTGATTCGCTTGCTTTTAAAAGAGGAGTTAAGTCAGGTTTTTTATGTTTATCAATTGGTGTTGGAACTGTAACTATATAAATATTACATCCTGCAATATCTTGTAGTTGATTGGTAAAACGGATATTGTTTTCCATGGCTTCTTGAAGTTGCTTTTCACTTAATTCTAAAGTTCTATCTTTTCCTGCTTGAAGTTCATCGATTCTCCATTGTGCAATGTCAAACCCAACAACATCGTATTTAGAAGAAAAAGCGTGTGCTAAAGGAAGTCCTACATAACCTAGTCCAATGATTGCTATTTTATTATTCATTATTTATCTCTCTTTTTTTGAATGTCATTGATATACCAATTAATAGATTCGCTTAAACCCTCTTCTAAAGTATGTGTTGGCTGATACTTTAATAGTTCAATCATTTTATCAATATTGGCATTAGAATGACGAATATCTCCAGCTCTAAAGTCTCGATAAATAGGTTCTTTTATTTCTAAGGAAGGAAGAGCTTCTTTTAAACCGTTTTTAATAGCAGAGTAGAGATTGTTTAACGTTTCTCTTCCTCCAATAGCTGTATTAAAAGCTTCTCCAAAAGCTTTTGGATTCTCTGTTGTTCCTGCTAAAATATTTGCTTGAACAACATTTTCAATATAGGTAAAATCTCGGCTTGTTTCGCCATCTCCATTTATATAAACATCTTCTCCATTTAAAATTTGAGAAATCCATTTTGGCATAACAGCAGCATAAGCACCATTGGGATCTTGTCGTTTTCCAAAAACATTAAAATAACGTAATCCTATGGCTTCCATTCCATAACATTTTTGAAAAACTCCCATATAGAGTTCATTGACATATTTTGTCACAGCATAGGGAGATAAAAGATTTCCTGTACGCTCTTCAACTTTTGGAAGCTCTTGAGAATCTCCATAAACAGAAGAAGAAGAGGCATATACAAATCGTTTAACTCCATTGTCTTTTGATGCTGTTAACATATTTAAAAAACCTGTCACATTATTGTGATTGGTCAATACAGGATTGTCGATAGAGCGAGGAACAGAACCTAATGCTGCTTGATGTAATACGATATCAACATTTTTAGTGATTTCTTTACAAGTTTCAAAATTTGTAATATCGCCTTCTATAAATGTAAAATTTTTCCATTCTTGCTTTGATAGAGAGGCTTCGATTTGTTCTAAGTTATGTTGATGTCCTGTTGAAAAATTGTCTAAAGCTATAACTTTCTGATTAAGTTTTAAAAGGGTTTCTGCAAGGTTTGAACCAATAAATCCAGCAACCCCTGTAATGAGCCATGTTTTTTGATTTTTTAATAAATTTTCTTTTGTTTTTGTATATTGCATATAATATTTTTCCTGTTGTTGAAATTTAATAGTTATTTAAAAGGTTGTTGTTTTTGATAATAGTTTGATACTCTTTCGTCTTAAGAATTTGTTCCATTTTTAGAACATCATGCATTCTATGTACATCACTACCAATAAAATCAACCAATCCTGATTGAATAAGTTTTTTTACCATAGAGTTAGTATGTTTAGATCTTGATTTTAATGACTTTATATTTATTTGAAGTAGTATACCTTGTATTTTTAAAGATTTAAAGTCTTCTAATGTTTTAAGGTAAGTATATCTTTCTGGGTGTGCCAATACAGGAATAAATCCTTTATCAATAATTCTTTTAATTGCAAGTTCTAAGATAATAGGTTTTGAAATGTAAGCCGTTTCAAATAAGATATAATTACCCATAAAAGGAATAAGCTCATCCTCTTCTAGTAGAGTTAAAAATGCCATATCTAAATAGTATTCTGCACTTGCTTCTACTATTATATTAATATTTTGTTCTTTTAATGTTGTTTGTACTTCTTTTAATTTTGTTGAAATAATTTCTTTTGTATTTGGATAAAAATCAGAAATTACATGTGGTGTTGTAATAATTTTTTTATATCCTAATCGTTTGAATTTTTGAATAATATTAATAGACTCCTTTAATGTTTTCACTCCATCATCGATACCTGGAAGAAGATGAGAATGAATGTCAACGGTAATTTGAGGTAGTTCTGTTTTATAAAAAAAGGAAAATAAATTCATCGTTATTGTCCATATTCATAACTATATCCATATCCATACTCGCCACCTTCTATATTTGAAGCATTAAGCAGTAGTCCTACATTTTTAAAGTTATGTTTTTTTATCATTTGTTCAAGTGTTAAAATAAAATTCTTTTTGGCATACTTTTCTCGAAGAATAATAAGGTTTAAGTCACAATATGGAATGATTGTTTTGGTGTCAGTGACAATTCCAATTGGGGCAGTGTCGATGATGATATAGTCATATTTTGATTTAAGTTTTTCCAAAAGTATTGGTAGCCTTTTTGAAAGAACAAGTTCTGATGGATTATCAACAATTGGTCCAGATGTAATAATATCTAGGTTTGCAAATTCTGTTTGCAAAATAATATCGTCTGCGGTGTATTGACCATCTAGATAGTTACTCATTCCAATATTGTTATTAAGAGAAAAAAACTTATGTAAAGTGGGTTTTCGAATATCTAAATTAATTAACAAAGTTTTATAATGAGCCATTTCTAAAATAGTAGCTAAATTGGCTGATATGGTTGTTTTTCCTTCACTCGCAATGGTTGAAGAGATTAAAATAGTGGTTGCTGTTTTATCTTTTTTAATAAATTGAAGATTGGTTCGTAAGGTTCTAAAGCTTTCACTAAAAGGAGATTTCATTTCAGTTTTTACTTTTAATATATATTTTTTTTGTTTAGAAAATGGAATTGTTCCATAAATAGGCAAAGAGGTTGTGTTTTCAATATCATTTTGACTTTGAATATTTGTATTCCGACCGTTTCGAATAAATGCAAGCATTGAACCTAAAATAATACCAAAAAAGATACTGGCAATAAGAATGAGTGTTTTTTTAGTTTTTAAAGGAGTATTGGAATTGTAAGCATAATCAATTATTTGATAATCTGAAAATGTTGCCAGTTGAATAATTTTATTTTCAGCTTCTTTTTTTAATAAATACTCATACATTCGAGATTTAACTTCATAGTTTCTTTTGATGTTAATGAGCTGTCTCTCTTGAGATGGTAAAGTTTTTAAGTCATTTTCATAATTTTCTTTACGTGTTTGAAGGTTTTTTGTTTGATATTCAATATTACTACGTAGACTTTTGAGGTTAAATTCTATTTTTGTTCTAACATTTTTAATTTTTCGTCGTAAAATGATAATCTTCGGGTGTCTATTTGTGTAGTCTAAACTAAGCTCTTCTATTTTAAGTTGGTAATCTTGTAACTTATCAATCAATCTAAGTGTATTGTCTTCTTTTAATTTTGAAAGTGAGGGAGCAATGGCTGCTAAATTATAATTATTTTGTACAAAATTAATTAAATTTAGAATCAATTTTTTCTTTAGTTTATTTTCAGAAATTTTAATTTCAATATCACTTAATTTATTCACATATAATGAAGCTTGTTCTGAGGGTTTAACCAAACTTTTTGAAACTTGATAGGCTTCGAGCTGTTGTTCAGATTTTTTTAATTGTCGTTTAATAGTTCTAAGTTCTTTGACAATAAAATCTAAGGTCTTTTTATTACGTTTATTTTTTTTGTCTATACTACTTTTAATAAAGCTTTCAATTAATGTATCAACATAAATTTGTGCTCGTTTGGGAATGGGGTCTTGGTAACTGATTTTGATTAGAGAAGTATCTTTTTCTAAAGGTTTAATATTTAATCTATATCGAATAATATTTTCAAAAATTTCACGGTTACTACCATGAATAATAAAATGAATAGGTTTTGTAATTTCTTTAACTTTATTAATACGAAGCTTAAAGTACTCTGTTTGTATTTCTTTATTATAAGGATAAATTTTTTTATTATTCATCGTAAAAATAGGCGTTTTAAATATAAAATTTCTAATTTTTTCTTTGTATGTAGGTAAATATGTAATACTATACCCATTACTACGTGGTATTAAAGTGAGTTTTCTATCCATGACACTTTGTTCTAGAAACTTTATTTTAGTTATTTGAATAGGACTCTTGTTATATATCTCTAATGTTTTATAATTCTTTGTAGTAAAATATTGTACTTTAAAATTTATTTTACTTAATGCATATTGATTCATTTTGAAAGTTCTTAACAGAGACATCTCTTCTAAGACATCACTATTCTTTTTAGTTGCAACGGCATTATCTATGATGTCGTCGGCTTTTGAACTGATACGAGGTTTAACTTTGATGATGGCATAAGAATCATATATAGATGGTTTAAAATAAACATAACTATAACTCAACATCATAGAGAGAGCCGTAATAATTAAAATAGACCATTTATACTTTCCAAGTATTTGAATTAGGTCTTTAAATACCAACTCTTTTGTGTCATCTATAATATAATTATTGGTTGGATTGCCCATAGTATTAGCCTTCTATTGTGATAAAAATTTAATATTTACAAATGGGGCAAGAACATGACCTATAAGGTTGAAAATAGGGTCAATCTCATTAACACCTGTATTAAATGCTTTCATATTATTTGGAGTTACATAAACAATATCATTGGGCTTAACCATCAGGTTACTGGTTCTTAATGAGTTTACATCGGTTAAGTTGATAACCCTCGTTAAAGGCTTCTCTCCTGTTCCTTCGCTAATAATTAAGATAGATTGGCGATTGGCACTGTCTGTTAAATCTCCAGCTGTGGCTAAAATTTGTAAAAGGCTTAGTTGCTCATTTGCTAAAGGAACTTCTCCAGGTCGTTTGACTTCTCCAATTACATAAGCTTTTTTATTCAATACTTCTACTTGAATATCTGGATGCTTAATATAGACACTGTATGCTTCTTCCAATGTATCTTCTGCTTCTGTTTGGGTTAATCCTTGGAGATGAATTTTTTTAATTAAAGGCAGACGGATATCTCCTTTTGAGTTGACCAAAAGTCCTCGTTCTTGTTGTAGTGTTTCTGGGCTAGAAGTACTAATATCAGGATGTTTATAAACCATAATAGAAACTCTATCATAAGGTCTAATTTTATATTCAAATTGAACATTATTGAGTTGCTCCAGAGTCTCTTGTGCTATCTGTGTATTATTTTGTTTTTTTGTTGCTTGATTAAATAAGATATATTCTTCTTTACTGGTACAACCAGTGAAGCCAATAATTAATATTAATAGTAGATATTTTTTCATAAAGTTATTCCATTTTTACTATAATTTAGCATTTATTTTTAATTCAATATTAGATTCCTATAATAATAACAGATATTTTGTAAAATGGTGTTAAAAAATTATTTTTTAATTAAAATTATTTTTTATTATTATTGAACTCTGAAAATTTTCCTCTAGCCATTTATTTTTATATATTATACTTATTATAATATAATATTAGTTTTAAAATTTAACTTTATTTTAAATTTTGTAAAAAATAATATTTTTGATAAACTTCATTTTAATTCAATAAAAAGGTACAAAATGAATCTAACACACTTAGATGAAAATAATAAGCCTAAGATGGTTGATGTTTCCGATAAAGAAGAATCAACCCGTGTGGCTGTTGCTTCTGGCGTGATTCATGTAACTCCTGAAGCTTATGAAGCTGTGATGCAAAATGTTGCAAAAAAAGGTCCTGTCTTACAAACAGCAGTTATTGCTGCCATTCAAGGTGCAAAACAAACAAGTACACTTATTCCGATGTGTCATCCTCTTTTATTAAGTTCAATTAAAACAGATATTGAAGAACTTTCAGATTTACCAGGATTTAAATTAACTCTACGTGTTAAATTAAAAGGTCAAACAGGTGTAGAGATGGAAGCTTTAATGGGTGTGAGTGTTGGGCTATTGACCATTTATGATATGTTAAAAGCTATAGACAAAGGAATGGTTATTAAAAATATACAATTAGAAGAAAAAACAGGAGGAGTTTCAGGTGCTTTTAGACGCTAATTCTCATGAAAAACCAGATATAGAGTATCCTTGTGAATGGAGATATAAAATT
>Ga0256826_1000483_pt1 | contig 24149 bp, 18 predicted proteins | sample CV79metaG_FD_185975 | JGI IMG/M metagenome (GOLD analysis project Ga0256826, IMG submission 185975) | Hydrothermal vent microbial communities from East Pacific Rise, Pacific Ocean - CV79 | ecosystem: Environmental > Aquatic > Marine > Hydrothermal vents | place: Pacific Ocean: East Pacific Rise...
GAAACGAGAGTTAGAAATAAAAATCAGTCAAGAAGAAAAAGAGGTTCTCTTAGATCAATATTTAAAAGATGTTAAATTTAATATATAAGTTTATTTGTATATCTTATAATGTGTACTTTATGAGACAGCACCCACTGTTTTACAAGATTCAAAAACCTAGTGTCTCATTATAAGTCTTACTTTTATATCTCATAAAGTCTAAAAGAATATAATATATTTTTATTATGAGGAACTTAAAATGAAAATAGGTTATGCAAGAGTAAGCAGTACAGGTCAAAATTTGGAAGCCCAAGTTGAACTTTTGAAGAAAGCAGGGTGCGAGAAGATTTTTCAAGAGAAGAAGAGTGGAACCAAAAGAACAGATAGAACTGAACTAGAAAATGCTTTAGATTTTGTTCGTGAGGGTGATACTTTTTTAGTAACCAGACTTGACAGATGTTCTCGTAATACTTTAGATCTCTATAAAATACTAGAACTTCTTAATAGTAAAAAAGTAGCTTTCAAAGCAACTGAACAAGAGTTTGATACTTCTACAAGTACAGGTAAACTTATGATGGGTCTACTCTCTGTTATAGCAGAGTTTGAAACAGACCTAAGAGCAGAACGACAAGCAGAGGGAATTAAATCTGCTTTGGCTCGTGGGGTGAAGTTTGGAGCGAAACGGAAAATGACTGATGAACAGGTAGTTGAAGCGATGGAGTTACAGAAAAAAGGTGAGATGACCAATCAGCAGATAGCAGATATGTTTGGGGTGGGGCGTAGTACGCTTTTGAGGTATATATCTGAAATGAAAAAAGCAAAGGTGAAAAATGAAAGAGACTAAATTACAAAGAGTTTTATTTATCCTTGAAGAATTACATAAAAGAGAAAATAATACTTTAGATGCCTATGATGAAGTACTATTAAATGAGTGCAAATTATCTTCTAAACAGATGGGACGATTGTTAGATGAAATAGCAGATGAACTGGATAGTATTCAAATTATAAAAATTGGAAGAAAAAAAGCCTATAAACTATTGAAACCAATGGATTTATTTATAGAGACCTTTAAAAACTCAAATGATATTAGTTGGATATTTAATATGGCTCATGATGGAGACCCAGAAGTATTTAATGAGTTAGAAGCATTTACTAAAAAAACTAAACATGTTTTTCAGTTTCATAATACTCCGTTTGAAGATACAAAAACATTTGAGGAAAGAGAGATTTTTAAAACACTCAAGAGGGCAGTAAAGAATAGAGAGTATTTGAAAATCACTTTTAAAGGAAAAGAGAAAGCGTTAGATAATTTAAAGTGTTTGAAATTGATTTTTATGGAAGGAAATTGGTATTTAGCTTATGTTGATGAAACTGAACAGTGTAAGTTTGGACGAATTAGCTTTATGGAGAGAGTAGAGTATGCAACAAAAAAAGAGTTTTTCCATTTATCTAGTGTTTCTTCCCATATGAAATTTTTAAAGAATATTCAAAATGCTATGACACTTTATTCTGTACCTAAAAAAGTAGCAAACCTTAAGGCTGTAGGTGATGCAAGAAAATATTTTGAAAAAGATATGAAACTATTTTTTAATACGCAAAAATTTCAAAAGACTTTAGATAATGGGGATATACTTTTTACTATAGAATATACTCAGGAGTTAGAAATTTTACCATTTATTCAAAAATGGATACCTAATATTATCGTACTTGAACCTATCAGTTTGAAAAATAAATTGGAAGAACATCTTCACGTTCTGATAAATAGATTAAACTAGACACTTCTTGACTAGTTGTAATTGTATACTTCTTAAAATAAATAGTAGGAGGTATGTAGTGAAAAATAATCAATTAACGCTTAAGGTAAAAGCACCAAAACAGAGAAAACTTTGGGGATTTAATCCCATTACAAGAGTTAAGCCTTCTAAAAAACTATATTCAAGAAAAAGTTATTCTACCCCACATTATTAACATTAAAAAATACTAATTAATTGTATTTTTTTGTTTGCAATCTATATAGTAACATTGTTTAAAGTTATAAGGAAAAGATATGGTGTATTCCTTCAAATCTTTTTATATAGTTATACAATATTAAATTAAAAAATAGGAGAGTAAAAATGGCATTTGACCCATCAGATTTTGTAGTAGAAGAACCTAAATCTATACCTGTAGTATTATTATTAGATACAAGTTATAGTATGGATGGAGATCCAATTAATACTTTAAATAAAGCTGTTGAAGCAATGATAAAGGAGTTTAAAAAAGCAGAGACAATGGAGACGTTTATAAAACTTTCTATTATAACTTTTGGAAATAATGGAGTTCAACTCCATACACCTTTAGAAGAAGTTTCAAATATTGAGTTTACTCAATTAGTAGTAGGTGGTTCTACTCCTATGGGAACTGCTTTAAAAATGGCTAAAGCAATGGTTGAAGATAAAGATATATTTAAAGGAAGAGATTATCGACCAACTATTATTCTTTTATCAGATGGGGGTCCAAATGATTCATGGAAAACGCCTTTAAATGATTTTGTTAATAGTGGACGAACTAAGAAATGTGACCGAATGGCTTTAGCCATAGGTAGTGGTGCAGATAAACAAGTTTTAAATATGTTTATTGATGGATGTGAAAATCCTCTATTTTATGCTGAAGATGCAAGTAAAATTATTGATGCGTTCAAGAAAATAACAATGTCCATTACTATGAGAACTAAGTCTGTTAATAAAAATCAAACAATTAGTATTAATAAAGAGTTAGATGGTGGAGATATTGATTTAGATGATTTGGATAGTTTTAAAATATAGGAGAGTCGATAATGGCACAAGTAAATATTAACCCTGATGAGTTGGAACAATTTGTTCATGAACTACATAATTACCTAGAAACATTACAAAATGCAACTGGTAGGTTGAATCACTCCTTTGAAACATTGGGAAGTAGTTGGCAAGATGCTAAAAGAGCTCAATTTGAAGAAACTTATAGAGAGTTATTACAAGTCTTGAAATCTTTTGAAAATAATACTAGTGAACAGATACCATATTTGAAGAAGTTAGTCTCTATACAAAGAGATTATGAAGCAACTTAAGGATAATTGATTGCAAGTAGATATTAGAGATACTCAAATTTTTCATAATACTTTGACTACTTTAAATGAATTTGAAAGTAGGATTAAGAGTAAAATAAATGTTATTTCTAATCAGTTACAAAAAAAGAAAAGTGAAGTTGAGACTGAATTAAATATTTCAATCAATCTTTTAAATGTAGCAAAGTCAAATGAGGTTCAAAAACAGGCTTTTTTAATAAAAAAAACAGCTGAATTAGCAAGTGCAATAGCTAGAGAGGCTTCTGCATTGGCTAGTGGGAACCCAATAGCAATAGCAGCAGCATCAGCTTATGTAGCTCAAAAGTCTCATGAGGAGATGATTGCACAAAGAGAGTACCAAAAGGCAAGAGAAAATCGTATTAATATGGAGCGAAGAGTTGAACTTGTTAAAAAAGAAAAATATCAAATAGATACGCTTTTTGAAGAGACAAAAATGCGATTAAGTAGTTCTCAATCTCAAATTGTAAGTTTATCACAAGTATTAAAGGTAAGATTAATCAAAGGTGACTTATCACAAAAAGATTATCTTTCTCAAAAAAGTAATGTTACATTAGAGATTTCTAATTATAAAAATATTCCACAATCTAATGGTACTTGGAGTGGAGAAGTAGGTAATTCTACATGGAAGCCAGATAGAGATACTATTCCAAAACAACCTTATGGTAATGAAAAAACTTGGGGTGAGATATTGGATGAATATAATATTGATGGTATAGAGTTTAAAAATGGTGAACCTGACTTTACTCCTATATCAGAAGGAACAGTCACTATAGATGATTTTTCTATTCAAAGAGATGAAAATTTTTATCAAGCAGATGAAAATTTAGCAAAAGTTTGGAACAAAGAGAATAGAGATGATAAAAATTGGACTCCCTCAGATATAAAACAATATAGGAAAGAAAATAAGTTAACTTGGCATGAAAGAAGTGATATGAAGTCTATGGATTTAGTTTCACAAGAAGTACATGGGAATATCCCTCATAGTGGTGGAATCTCAAAAGCCAAAAAAAAATTAGAATTGGAGGAAGAGAATGAATGATGAAGTTTTTGGTCAGTTAGAACATAAATATAATCTATTTAAATATGAAACTATGAATTTATTTGCTCAAGAGTATAAAGTAAAGATAGTAGTAGAGCTTTATGAAAATGATTCTATTTTGAATGTGCAACAGCAAAACTATAAAAATTATTTAACATATATAAAAGAGAATAATGAAAAAATTATTGCTTTAATTAAAAAATATTTTTTAGATATTTTTGGAAAAGATATAGATATAAAAAGTGAGATTACTCCTACAACTATTTATTTTTCAAGAGATGGAAGTTGGGGAATATTGTTTGATACAAAACTTGATAAAGAGAATGGTTTCGCACTATTTCTAAAAGATGATAAGTTGAGTGTTGGTACTCAAGATATGTTTATATAAAAGGGTTGCTATGGAGAAATTTGAAGATATAAAATATGCTTTTAAAAGCATGAGAAATAGTTTTTGTGAAAATGTCAAAGATAGAGTTGGATCTTCAATTGATAGTGAACAGTTAGAACCATATGAACAAACTTTAAATCAAATGATAGCAGTAGAGAATAGAGTGACTGTAGAATTATTAAATATAGATAGATTATTGCTAGAAGCTAGAGCAATTTTACCAAGGATATAAAAGTATGAAAAAATATTTTGATTTAATAAAAGAGATAGATAACTTTATTGGTCAATATCAAAAAGATATGGAATTAATAGAAGAAGATTATCCTGAAGAGCAATTAAATACTTTAGATCATAATACACGAAAAGGTAGAATTTCTAAAGTACATGAAACTTTAAAATTCTCTTTAGAAAATACTTTTTCTTCTTTAGATTTAGAGATAAAAAAACTTAGAAGTTCACAACCATATTTTGATAAGTCTTTACAATTACAAAAAAGAGTAGTGTTCCCAAAAAATTTTATTTTTGGTAGATTACAAATATCTCATAAAGTATTAAAAGCAAGATATATCCCTAGAGTTGTACCTTTTCCTTTGGAAAAAACTTTATATAGTTATGATGATAAAAGTGTGGCTTTTATATATCAATATATTTTAAGAGTATTACAAATATCACCCTTAAATAAATTAGATTTTTTGTTTATAGATACAAAAACACTTGGAAAAACATTTAATTTTATTCGTCCAATTTTAAATAACGAGTTTATCTATAAACAAAGAATTTTAACCTATGCTGATGAGATAGAAGAGGGGCTTAAAGAGTTAGCTGATTATTTAGAAAACTTACTTCAAAAGCAACTTTCAGGTGTACTTGATTGGAAGGAATATAATCAAAAAAATCCTAATAATCTTCTTCCTCTAAAAGTTTTGATTATTAATGGATTTCCAGACCAATTTAGTCTGAATGCTCTTCTCTATCTAAAGCGAATAGTAAAATTTGGTTCAATTGCAGGTATTAATAGTTTTATATTGATGGATGAGATTGAAGAGGAGAATAAATCACTTAAAAAAGTTGAAAAAATTATTTTAGAAGATTCTTTAGATATTGAAAAAATGGAGTATTTTTTAGAAAGTGATTTAAACGAATTAAAACTTGTAAATGAGTTAGAGCCATTGCCAAATAAAGAGAATATACAATCTTTTTTAAATCAAATAAATCATGCTTATTTAAAAGGTTCAATTGTAAAAGGTGAGATAGATAGTTTTTGGAAAAAAGAAGACTTTTGGGAGAGTTTGTCTACTCAAGGTATAAAAGTTCCAATTGGATGGGACAGTAATGAAAATATTGTGAATTTTGAAATAGGATTTGAATATAGTGAACATCATACACTAATAGGTGGAAGAAGTGGTAGTGGTAAATCCAACTTGGTCAATGTTATTATTCAAAATATAGCTTATTTATATTCACCAGAAGAGGTAGAACTATTTTTATTAGATTATAAAGATGGTGTGGAGTTTAATAGTTATACAAATCCATATTTAACTCATGCTTCTTTGATTGCAGTCAACAGTAATGTTAGCTATGGGGTGAGCTTTTTAGAGTATATTTTAGAAGAAAAAAATAGAAGAAGTGAACTTTTTAAACAATCTAATACAAAAGATTTTAAAGAGTATAGGGAAAGTACAGGCAACAATCTTAGTAGAATAGTTATTATAATCGATGAATTTCAAACTCTATTTACTACAAAAGATAAAATAAAAATTGAACAAATTTTTGCTGAAATACTTAGAAAAGGTAGAAGTTTTGGTATTCATCTTATTTTATCTACTCAAACATTGAGTGGTGTTGATGTTGGTAGTATGTCTCAATTAAAATCACAAATCGGAAATAGAATTGCTTTGGCTATGGGTTATGAAGAGTCTATGGCTTTTTTAAGTATGAATAACGAAGCAGCAGTAAAACTTAAGGGTAAGCCTGAAGCAATCTATAATAACCGTGCAGGAAATATAGAGGGAAATAAAAAGGTCTTTATCCCATACGCATCAAGAGAAAAGATGAATGAACTATTGTCCAAAATAAATAATGAAAAGATAAAAAAGAAAGCTAAAATTTATGATGGAGACACACTTCCGAAAGTACCAAATAACAATGAGTTTAAAAATGATAAATTAACACTTCTTTTAGGAAAAGAGCAAAGTTTTCAAGAGAATGATTTTCAAATCAGTTTTGCAAAAGAGTATGGGGCAAATTTACTAATAACAGGTAAAAATAAACAAGAGAAACAACATATACTTGACTTGATTTATCTAAATTTAAATAGTAATCAATATATAGAAAATATCTATTATCTAAATAATGACTTTGATATAAAATCCCAATTAGAAAAATGTTCAATAGATATATTTGAACAAGAGATTAAAAGTAAAAGTGTTATTGTTATTGATAGTATTGATACCTTAACAAAACTATACCCCCAAGTAAGTTATGGTGGTGCTTTTTCTATGCCTGGAGAAGAGGTAAAATTATCTCCATCTGATAGGTTTAAAGAGATAGTTGAGTATGGATATAAAAATGATATATATGTCATAGTTTTTATAGATAATTTTAAACGTACTAAGATGAAACTCAATGAGTTACTTGACCTATTTAACTATAGATTGGCTTTTAGTTCAGGAAGTGATCTGCTAACAGAATTTTTAAGTTTGGAATATAATGTAAACATACAATCAGTTAAAAATTCAAAAGGATTTTTTACGAATGTATTGACATCTGAGATAGTTGAGTTTAAATTTTTTAAGGATAAAAATGATTAATATTTTTGTAGATACATCAGGAAGTATGTCAGAAATGGGTAAAGATAGTGGCACTATTTATGTGGTTAAAGCTATTCAAGATTATTGTGACTTTCATAATATAAAAAATTGTTTGTATAGCTTTGATGGGGAAGCTATTGATATGGTACATAAAATTACTTTTGATAAAAATATTGATATTGAAATATTACATAAAACCATTATAAATGGAAGCTATATTTACAATATTGTAATTACTGATGGATTGTTCAATAATAGTATGAAGTTTGAAAAAAGTGTGGCTATTGCTATAGGAATAGATGCAGATACTTATTTATTAGAGAAATTTTTTTCTAAACTTTTTGAAGCCGAAAATATTATTGAAGCAGTCGAATATTTATCCTTTTTAAACAATGAACAAACAGATGTAGTTGAAGAAGAGGATGATGATGAGTGGTAATAAATGGGAAGGTTGGGGGGTATCACAAATTGGTCCTTTGCATATTAAAAATTCTATTCCTAATCAAGATGCATATATTGTTAAAAAATATAGTTGGGGAGTAGTTGGGGTTGTATGTGATGGATTAGGAAGTAAAAAATATTCTCATATTGGCTCTAATGCGTTAGTAAAAGCAATTGTTGAAGCTAGTAAAGTATTTAATTTTACTAAAGATATTAATTTGTTTGAACCATTGGTAAAAAGTTTATGGAAGATGAATATTGACCCTTATAATGAAGATGAAACATCTACAACTCTATTATTTGTAATTATAAAAAATAAAAAAATATATATTGGGCGAGTTGGGGATGGAGCAATTGCTATTTTTGGAGAGAAAAATTTACTTGTTGAAGAAGATAAAGACTCTTTTACAAATTTTACAACACCCTTTGGACGAGAAACTTTAATAGAATGGAATATTTATGATGAGTCAGAAGTCAATAGTATTGTTCTTTGTAGTGATGGAATATCAGAAGATATAAAAAGAGAAAAGTTATTAGATTTTTTTAAAAATTATCTTTTGAATTATCAAAGTATTAATTCTAATAAAAGAACTTTAGAGATAAAAAAATGGTTAGAGAATTGGCCCGTTCGTGGTCATAGCGATGACAAAACAATTGTAGCACTTATGAAAGGGGAGATAGGTGAGTAAAAAAAAATATATTGATGAGTTTAAGAATATACACTATATAGACAAAGAGTTGGGTCGTGGTGGACAAGGAGTTGTTTATACTACAAAAGATGCTGATACGGTAATTAAAATTGCTTTAAAGGATGAAAAATCTATTACCAATAAGAATGAGATAAAAAAGTTTCATCAAGTCATAAAAAGATTAATATTTAAGCCTCTTCCAAATGACATTAATATTGCTACACCATTGGCTGTTCTTGATAATGAAGCAGGATATGTTATGAATCTTTTAAATGGGATGAAGCCCTTTTCAACTTTATTTCCTAGTGAAGTGTCAAAAGATGAAGCAGAGAAAATAGATATCCCATCATTTTTAGAAGGCTTAAATCAAAAAGATAAAAGAAGTGCTTTTTATTTTGCGTATTATCTGAAAACTGGGGGATTACGGAAAAGGTTATATACATTGTCAAGATTGGCAATTACTCTATATCGTTTACATCTAAGAGGGCTTATCTATTTTGATATTTCTCATAATAATATTTTTATAAACAATGATGAAATACCTCTAGTCTACTTAATTGATGCAGATAATATTGAGTATGAATCTATTAATAAAAATGTAGTATATACTCCAAATTTTGAAGTTCCTGAAGTTGTAAAAGGAGAGCCTAACTCTTTGTATAGTGACATATATGCTTTTGGAATTTTAAGTTATTTAACACTAACAACTAATCATCCTTTTGAGGGAATAGGACTTGATGAATCAGATTGGGATAGTGAAGATAATGCAAAAAAAGAAAAATGGGAATTACCTTGGGTAGAGGATAGTAATGATGATTCAAATAAAAGTAAATCAGGATTAAAAGGTACTTTAACTATTACAGAAGAGTTAAGTTATCTTTTTCATAAACTTTTTGAAGAAGGCAAAGAAGATAAATATAAAAGACCAACTTTACCATTTTGGATAGACTCTTTAGAAAAGAGTGCTTCTAAAACTATTAAGTGTATGAGTTGTGGTATGAGTTTCTATGATGATAGGTTTGAAATTTGTCCATATTGTAAAACTAAAAAATCTAAAAGAATTGTTGTTACATCTTATATATATAAAGATAATAAAAAAGAAAAAGAGAGATGGAAGTTTGTAAAAGAGATAACCGATACTACCAAAAGCATAAAGCTTCCTATTTATCTTTTTAAGCCATTAGATTTATTGCATATAGATGATATTTTTTTAGAGATACTTTTTTCTAAAAAGACAAGAGTTGATTTATTTTTTGAAAAAGAAGATGAAGAGGTTTATTTAACATCAACAACACCAATAGCTAGGAACAGACAAAGAATTGGTTTAAAAAAACTAGAAGATGGAATAGAGATAATTGTTAAAGACACTATAGATATTTTAGTGAAAGTAGAGATTAAATCATGATTTTTGATGTAATAAAAACAGAAACAGTATTCAAAGTTGAGGTTAAAAATTTAAATGAAACGAGAGTAGAGGTTGGACTTGGATTTCTAAAATATAATAATGGATATTCTATATTTACAAATCAAAAGTCTTATAAAATTGAGATTATAGATAAAAGTAAACTAGATGAGATTGACTCTTATTTGAGAACTAGAAATTATACAGCTATTATTAATATTATTGAATCTGTTAGAGATAAATTTTTTACTATAGAAATTATATTCTTTGCATATCCTATGAGAGAATTATATACAAAGTTTTATATCTCACTTGATGAAAAAATCCTTGAAACAGCAAAAAAAAGAAAGCTTATTCATTATAAAGATGATGTAGAAAAATTAGCCAAAGTATTAAAAAAGAAAATAGCATTTATCATTAATGATGAGTCTTATTTCTTAGTCTCTACCTCTTCCTCTTCAGAAAGTGAAGTTTTTGAAGAAGAGTTAACAAAGATTGGACAAAATATAAAGAAAATTGAAAAAAGTGAAAAACTTAGTGATGAAGAGAAAGAACAATACATTGAAGAGAATAAATTAGAACTTCAAAAAATCGAAACTCAAAAAAAAGGTTTAGCTTTTTCTCTTCATGGAGAACATCTTCATCTTCCTGTTAAAAAAGATATTACACAAAGTGGAGATTACCGATTTACAGCAACAAAATTAGTCTCTTTTAGAAATAGTATTAAAAAAGATACATTACAACTTATAAAAGCAGATATAGAGTTTAAAAATGGATTGGTCAGTGAACGAATAGCAAAAGATTTAGGAAATATTGTAGAGGGTGATGACAGTTATTTAAAAAAATGGGATGAGTACTCAAAATTAGAAGGAGAGATACTTTTAGCGAATGCCCAAAAGATAGGAGAGTTAAAATTATTGAAGTTTGATAAAAATGGGGATGGCTATGATTTAAAATTTGAAAATATACCTGAAGAGTTAAGTGACAATGATACTTTAGCTTTTGTGTCCGAAATTCCTAGTTATATAAAAGATAATCTTTCTTGGACTGAATATATGGCTCAACTTGAACAAAAAGATATGTTGCAGGTTAAAGAAGATAAAGTATCAACTTTCCAAATTTCAAAAATAGAACATGGATTTGTAACGATTGAAACCGATAAGAATATATCAAAATTAAAAGATAAAAAGATTATACTTTCTATTTATGGTAATCAAATACAGATTGAAAGAAAATTAGCAGCAAGAAAGAGATTACTTACAGGAAAAAGTGCAAATCCTTTTTTAGGTTTAATTATTGAAGATACAGAAAATATAAAAAACTACCAAAAAGCTAAAAATAATAGAAAAATAGAGCCTTTATCAGAAGCAATAAGTAAAAAGATTTTTTCTAAAAATCCTCCTACCCCAAATCAAGTTGAAGCAATAGAAATAGCATTAAATACTCCTGATATATGTATTGTTCAAGGACCTCCTGGAACAGGGAAGACAACCATAGTGACAGCTATTATAGAACGACTGAATGAACTTGCAGATAAAGGTGAAAAAACTAAAGGAGAAATTTTTGTAACAGGTATTCAACATGATGCTGTAGAAAATATAATTTCTAGACTTGATGTCAATGGGCTACCTACTCCAAAGTTTGGTAAGAAATCAACTTCCATTGTTGATATGGTCTCTTTTGAAAATATTATGAAATGGAGTCATGAAATTTCAGAAAAAGTAAAAATAAATTTACCTGAGCTTAGTAATCACCAGAAGATTATAGACCTTGAAAATTATTTTAATATTTATATACAGACTCCATCTAAACGATTTTCTGAAGAGTTATTAAAATATATCATATATGAATTATCAACTCTTTTAAGTAAAGAGACACTTTCTAAGTCAGAGGAACTCTTAAAAGGGTTAAAATCTTCAAAAGAGAATAATGATATAAATTTAAAAAATATATATGCACTAAGAACAACCTCTATAGGATTTAATGATGATGGAAAAGAGAAAAATCAAGATTTATTAGTTTCAGATATAGGTCAATTATTGACACAAAAAGAAAAAAATATTTTACAAAATGTAGATAATGATTTAAATACATATTTGAAAGAACTACAAAAGTTAAAATATAATCTTATTAATAGACTTTATCCTAAGGCTATGTTTAAATCAGAAAAACCCAATGATGAAATAATTCAATTGATAGATGTGGTAAAAAAAGAGTTGTCTAATGGAAAAAGTCAAAAAGATAAAGTTAGTACAGTCTTAGCAAACTATCTCAATGAGTTAGAAAATAATCCTTTTGCTCTAAAGTCACTTATAGAAGAGTATAGTTTTGTCTTTTCTGCAACAACAGGACAATCTTCACATGCCTCTAAAGCAAAAAAAACAAAAGATGATGAATATATAACATTCGATACTGTTATTATAGATGAAGCAGCAAGGGTTTCCCCTATGGATTTACTTATCGTTATGGTTTTGGCAAAAAGACGAATTATTTTAGTTGGTGACCATAGACAGCTTCCTCATATTGTTGATGAGAATGTTATAAAAGATAGTAAATTAAGTGAAGATGATTTTATAACAAAAAGTATGTTTGGGTATTTGAAAGATAGGGCTAAAACACTTGAGAGTTATGATGGTATAAAACGAGAAATTACATTAAACAATCAATATAGAACGCATCCTCTACTTGGAGAGTTTTTAACTAATAATTTTTATGATAAATACAATGAAAGATTTGAATCACCACTACAAGATGTAGAGAAGTCCTTTACTCAAAAACTAAAAGATATAGATAATGTTCCTGCTGTATGGATAGATGTTCCAAATAGTAGAGAGTGTAGAGAAGAGAGAGCATGGAGCAGGAAATGTGAATCTAGGAGAGTTATAGAGTATTTAAGAAAGTGGATATTGTCAGAAGAGGGTAAAGAACTCAGTTTTGGAATTATTACATTTTATAGAAATCAAGTTGATAGTATAAAGTCTGAATTGAGAAAAGAATTTTCAAAAGAGGAGAGAAACTCTTTTCGAGATAGGCTTAAAATAGGAACAGTTGATTCATTTCAAGGGATGGAATTTGACATTGTTTTTTTATCAATTGTACGGAGTCGAGATATAACAAAAATAACAGATAAGTTAAAAGATTATAATCTCTTTGGATTCCTTATTTCAAAAAATAGACTTTGTGTAAGTATGAGTCGTCAGAAAAAAAGTTTAATTGTAGTAGGAGATAAGAAATTTTTTGATAGTTCTAGGGCAAAACAAGATGTTGAGGAGTTGCATAACTTTTTACAATTATGTAAAACAGAGGGGAGAGTATTATGAAAATTTTAAGTATAGAAAATTATCAAGATACTATGGAGTATAGTGTAAAAAAAGATTTACTGATTCCTTGTTGGATATATAAAGTTTCTATTGAAACTTCAAGAAGTAAACAATTTAATTTTTTAGAAGAGACTATCTTTAAACTTATTAATATAGATAAAAGTTTGTCTAGTGAAATAGATAAATTATCTTCTATGTTAGGATTTGAGAATAAAGAGATTATTAGAGCAGTATTAAAACGGTTAAAAGATTCACGGTTCTCAGATATTGATAATGATAAAGTAGAGACTGAAGTAAATGTTTATATTTTTTATCAAGAAGCTTATACAGGTGAGTTGCTTCCAATTGTCACAACAGATATTAATAGTTTCTCTTTTTCTGAAAAAGAGAAAAAATTTAAAGAGAATATTTATAGAGAAATATCATTTAAACAAAATATATCATCTAAAAAAAATTTAAAATCATTTTTAGTTAATAATTTTAGTAATAGAGCTACAGAGATAACTAAAGAAGACATTATAAGAACTATATATCTTCATAATCAAAATAACTATGATGGTTTTGGAAAGATAGATTATCAAAATTTTAATATTGACTTAATTAACACAACAGAGTTAATTTATTTACATACTAAACTTTTTATACCTAAAAATAGTCCCGATTCAATTGTTGTTACTAATGGTTTTACAAATGATTACTCTACTCTTTTTAGAGAAATCTATGACAATCAACACCAAGAACTTATATCTTTTTTTAGAGATGATTTAAAACAGAGTTCTGAAAAAAATACTTATAAGGTTGGTGTACCATTTGAAAAAGAGATAAAAAACTTTCCTAATGTGCTTAATAATATTAAAAGTATAGAACAAAATTTAGAAAAGTTGAAAACAGCTGATAAAAATAAGATTAAAAAATTTAAAGAGTATATATGGACTTCAGTATATGATGCTATAGAAAAATCTTTTGATGAGTTTACAAAAAATGATAAAGATACTGAAAGTCTGAAAGATAAAAAACTTTTACATCAGTTATCAAAAAAGGTAGGATTTATATTTGATACAGATAAGTTACCAATTTTTAATGTTTCTAAGTCTAATAATTTACAAAAATTTTTAGCTAAAGCTTTATTGTATCAAAAACCTGAATTATATGAAGTTGCATTGAAATATCCTGATTTTTTGTATACATTAAGTGATTTATTTTCTATCCGAAATGGATTGAAACATTCACAAAAAGAGGAAACTTTAACAAAAATAAGAGATAAAGATATACAAAGTTATGTCGAAACTATTTACTCTACAATATCCCTTATTTTAAAGGTCAAACAGAAAAAAGCTCAAAATAATATAGAGGATGATGATGATATATATTTTCAAAACTCTTTTGTAGATTTAGAAAAAGATTTATCTATTGAGGTTATTAAAAAATTGCCACAAGAGATAAAAGATAATTTAGTCTCTGTAAACTATTATTTAAATGAACTTGATTTTGAGAGTAATAAATACAATATTGTTAAAGAGACAATTAATCAGCTTTATTCTTCTTTTGAGTATATTCTAAAAAATATAGTTACAACTTTTTACTCTAAGAAAAAAGAGATGAAGAATAAAGATGAGATTATAAGAAAGATAGATGAAAATAATTTAGATATCACTCTTTTGTCTGTTAGCCCTCCGAATATATTAAATGCTCAAAGCAATAAAAATGCAAGTTTAGGAGCTTACTTTTTAATTTATCTTTATCATCAAAAAGAGATAGATTTGAATATGATAAATGTGATTCAAACGATTTTATCTAAACGAAAACACGCTACACCTACAATAGAAGAAGTTGAACAAGCAACAAAGAAAGAGCTACTACAATTGAAAAATAGTAGTTTTAGAGTTATAAAAAAAATTATTGAGGAGATGGGATGAATTTAAGTATCAAAGATTTTGCAGATAAATTTGGTTTAAAAAGAGAAGAGGTTATTAAAGTAGTTAAATCTCTTGAAATAAAAAAAACGATTTTAAATGATGATGAGCAAAGAAAAGTACAAGAAGAAATTGATAAAGGAAAAAATAAAATGTCAAAAGAAAATAATAAAGAGATAGATGATTTAGAAAAGAAAAAACAAGAATTACGTGAATATTATAATAAAGTAATTGAAGAGAGAGATGAATTAAAAAAGGATAAATTAGAGTTTGAGCAATTTAAAAAAGAGCAAGAGAATAGTTTAAAAGAAAAATTACTTAAAGAAGAGATTAATCATAAGAGTAAACTAGAAGAACAAAAAATAAAAACCATTACTCAATTAAAAGAGGATTTTTTTAAAAATATTGAGAATGAATATTCAAAAATAAATATTCAACTAGATGAATTGACTCAAAAAGAATTAAAGTTGATTGAATGGCAACAAAAAGTAGAACAATCAGAAAAAATATTTAAACAAGAAAAAGAGCTTTTTGAATCAGAAAAAGAGAAATTATTAAATTTATATAAACAAGAATTAGAGACTAAAAAAGAGATTTTTATTAATGAACAAGAGGAAGAAAAAGTTAAAAAGCTTGAAGAGACTAAGAAAAAAATTGAACTTTTATATAAAGAAAAAGAAGAAGAGTATATTGTTAAAGAAAATAATCTTATTCAAAAATCTAGTGATTTAAAAATTAAAGAAAATGAGGTTATTGCTAAAGAGAAATATCTTGTTTCACAAGAAGCATCACTATATAGTCAGGCGAAAGATAAAATTGATGAAGAGTTAAAAACACTACAGCAAAAATTGGAAGCATATGAAAAACATAATCAAAGTTTAAGAGATGAGTTAGATGATTTAAGAGAAGAACTAGCAAGTTATGAAAAGTTTGAGGATAGAGATTTACCAGAAGAGTTAGAAGAAAAAAGAAAAGAGATTAGCCGATTAACTAATAACTTAGAAGAGACTATAAAACAAAAAAATGACTTAAAAATACAGATAGATAAAGACAGTAAATCCAATGAAGAAAAGTTAAAAGAGTTATATCTTGAAAATAGAGATTTTAGAGTTAAAATAGAACAGATAGAACAATTAGAGAGTGAAAAAGCAATTTTAACAGAAAAATTAAAAGAGATAGAGTTTCATAAATCAGAAAATCAAATACTCCAAAATAGGCTTGATAGTATGAATCAGTTATTTACACAAGCTAAAGAGAAAGAGTTAAGAGTTGAAGATATAAAAAGAGAACCATTCTTAAAGAGAAAACTTGAAGATGAAGTAAATGTAGGTAGTGAAATTCAATGGCTAGATTCTATGGAAAAAAATATGAAAAAATATGGTGTAGAATATCCAAAACGTTTACTTTACTCTTTTCATACAGCTCTTAAAAGTGCAGAATACTCTCCTTTATCAGTACTCTCTGGTGTTAGTGGAACAGGAAAATCTGAATTACCAAAACTCTATTCACATTTTGGAGGATTTAATTTTCTTAATGAAGCTGTTCAACCTACTTGGGATTCCCCTGAGTCTATGTTAGGATATTATAATACGATTGAAAACAAGTTTGATTCTTATAGTATTTTGAAATTTCTTCTTCAGACATCTCAAAGTAAAAATGATACTGAATTTGGATGGAATGAGAGTATGAATATGATTCTTCTTGATGAGATGAACTTATCACATATCGAACTTTATTTTGCAGAATTTTTGAGTAAGTTTGAACAGAGAAGAGGGGCTAAAGGTATAAATATTGATATTAAATTAGGTGCTGGAATGAATTATCCTTTACCCTTAGAAAGAAATGTACTTTGGATAGGGACGATGAATGAAGATGAGACTACAAAATCACTTTCAGACAAAGTTTTAGATAGAGCATTTTCTATTAATTTTCCTCGCCCTGAAAAGTTGTTAAGCCGAGCCGAACTTAAAAATTTAGATGATATAAAAAAGTTTGAATATTTACATAAAGATACTTGGAACAGATGGGTTCAAGCAAAAACTTTATTTGTAGATGAGAAAAAAGAGGCATTACAAAAATATAGAGATATATCAAATAAAATAAATAAAGAGTTGACTCCGACAGGAAGAGCAATAGGGCATAGAGTATGGCAGTCTATGGAGTACTATATTAATAATCATCCATTGGTTATTCAAAATATTGGAGATGATGACCTTTTAACAAAAAATGTCAAATTAGCATTTGAAGAGCAACTTGTACAAAAAATTATGCCAAAACTTAGAGGTATTGAGACTCATGGTAAAGAGAAAGAGGTTTTAGGTAGTATCAGAGATATTCTCAATCAAGAAGATTTTAAAATAACAGAAGATTTTGAACTTTCAATGGAAAATCCTTATGGACAATTTATATGGAATAGTGCAAACTATCTAAAAGAAGATTAATTATGGAGTTGTTGGAACTATATAAAGAAGAAAATAGGGATATTCTATATAGTATGAGTTGGCTAAATAAAAACTCTATTTTTGATAAAAGTATAGGAGGTTTTCAGGATATTGATCTCTTTACATTTTTAGAAAATATTAATCAGTATGATTATACTAAAGATACTTTTTATGATGATGTTTATTATATTTTAGAATATACAGAAGATACTATTTTACATATTATTAAAAATATCAATAGAGAGATAAAAAGAAAACATAGAGTTATGCCTATATCTCAAGCTAAAGAGTTTGATAGAGAGAGTATTTTATGGTTGAGTAAAAAGAATGGTAGAACCATAAAAGAGAAGCTTTCAAATGGCAAAATTAAAGCTGTAGAGAGATATAGTAATATTGATACTTATGAAAATAGAATTTTTAAAATTCTACTAAAAAAATTAGTTTTAATTTATGAGGAGAGAGATGATTTAACAAAGTTTGACACTCTTTTTATTAAAATTAGAAAATGGCTAAAAAGTAATGAATCTAAAAGTATTGATGAGTATAAAAAGATAGTTTATAATAATATACTATTGCATCATAAACATTATAGTAAAATTTTTAAAAGCTATAGATGGTTTAATGATTTGAATAGTAGAATAAAATATTTACTAACATTACAAAATAAGCTAATTTTGCCAATAATAAAATTTGAGACATTATCACAGATACAATTTAAAAGTCAAGAATATATATTCCCAAGTAATATTAAAATAGATAGAGAAAGTTTTGAAATAGAATGGCAAGATAGATGGATAAAACAAGATATAAATCTTGATAATGCTATTCAAAGAATTAAAATAAAATCATTAGATGAAGTTGCATTTAGTAATATAGAAAAGTTAAGCAATAAAAGCAAGAAAAACTTAAATTTTTATTTTGATATAGATAAAAGTTTTTTTATTAAGGAGAATATATCTTCTCAAATATATATAGACCTTTTTAGGTTATTTCCTGTTGCTAAATTTAATAAGAAAATTGTAAAGTTTCCTATTACATTGAATCAAAAAATAGATAATAAAATTGTAAATGCTAATAATACAAAAATTATAAATTTAGATGAGGAACTATATACATTACCTGAAATTTTAAAGAGTTATGATTCCGATATATTGAAATATTTTTTAGATGATTTTGATAAATATTTTAAAAATGAGCAGTTAAATTATATTATACCTGATTATGTTAATGTATTTGAATTTTCACAAATAAAAAGATTAATAAGTAGTTATTTTAAAAATAGTAAATCTATTCCAAAAAGTATTTTAGCAGGGTTTAGTTACATTGAAAGAAGAAAAGTCAAAGAGAATGATACACTTTTGTATCTTCAAAAGAATCATGATGATGAATTATTTGTTACACCATTATTAATAAAGTCAAATTCTAAATTAAAGAAAATGACAAATGGATTATATATTGAGAGACATCCTACTCGGAAAATAGAAGAATCAAATCAAGAATTAGTAACTTCTTTATCTAAGATATTTTCTAAAAAAATAGCTGAAGAGTTAATTTCTAAATTTTTAAGAAATGGTATCAAGGGTATAAAAAATGAAAAAATTGTTTTTTATCAAGATAAAAAAATTATAGATTTAAATAGATTACAATTACCGAATAGTAAATATAATAATATATTAAATTTAAAGAAAATTTATAGTGGTAAAAAATCTTTATTTAAAGTAGGACATAGGTTTATTACAGATGAGACAAGTGAAAACTTAGAAAATTTTGAGAAAATATCTCATTATGAAGAGCAAGGATTTACTCTATGGAGAGAACATCTTCCTGATTTATCTATGGAAATTGTTAAGAATGGATATTTTGATAAGTTTGTTTTAGTGGATGAAAACAGTAGAATAGAGAATAAAATTATTGAAATAAAAGAAAAATTTCTTATTCCTGCTGATGTTAGAGAGTTATCTTTTCCTTTATATTTAGATAATCAAAATATAGGTTTTAAAGCAGAAGTGACTTCTAAACAATTTCCATTTAAAAATGATGTTGAGTGTACACTTGAATTAACTTATGATTATGAACGAGAAACTCCTTATGAATTGACTTTTAAGCCATTAGATAAAGAGTTAAAAGATATAAAAGTTAAATGGATAAAAGAAGATTATACGAATATAGAATTACCAGTTCCTAGTTATCCTCCTACAAAGAGTTGGGATGAACTTTTAAAAGATCCTAAAAGAGATGGTAGTGGATATTCAAACTTACCTGAATGGATTATAGAAAGATTAGATGTTTTGAAAGATATCGATAATATGCCAACATTTATTTTAGATCGTGAAATAAGAAAAATAAAACAACAAAAAAAAGATTTTGGATATTTTAAATGGGGAAAATATGATAAGAATGGAAAATATTTTTGTTTTGTCGAATTTAATGGAGATGATGTATTTTGTCATAGTTCAAAGTTTAAAGAAAATATTGATCCATTAAAATTATATGAAGGTATGCACATTTATTTAAATATAAAAGAGAGAGAAGGTAGATTGTATGGAGAAAATATTTCTTTTTCAAATATTTCAGAAGATAAACTTATCGAAGGTATAAAAAAAGAATATTTAAATAAGCCAATAGAGCACAAATTACAATTTATAATGAAATCATTAAAGAGTATTAAGTATCCACTTTTAACTATTTGGAATGCTCGTTCTTTGATGGAGAGTGATGTTCCTAACTTATTTAAAGAGCAAATATATACATATATTCAATTTGCGTTAATTTATTTAAAAAGAGACGATATAAGTATTGATTTTAAAAAAGAATTATTGAATTTTTTATCAGCGATGCATCAAGATATGCCTACAGAAATTTCTTCTACATTAGTTAGGTTTTCACTTTCAAAAGAAAATATTCGTAGAAATGAAGTGAATTTTTCATTAGCATTAGGCAATGTTCAATCTAAGTGGCAAATTGAGATATTTAATAATATTTTGAGTGTTTTAAGAGGGAAAGAACATATAGACGTAATTTTAAAGATTTTTTCTATTGCATCATGGCGTTCTAAAGAGTTTGTCTTCTTATTTAATGATAATGATATGAAAATGATTGAAGCCTATCTTCTTGATAATATGGTTTGTAATTTTGAATTATACAAAAATAATAAAAATTTCAGAGATTTTATTTCTTTAATTCATAACTTAGAATTTCTTCTCTCTCTTCTTGGAAGAAGAAAGAAGTTTATAGGATTTTTGAATCCATCTGATGAAATTACAAAAAAGTATATTAAAATAATTGATGAAATTACGAAATTTTTAATAGAAAAAAAATTACACATTAAAACTAGAATAAAACTTCAATTAAATAAACCAGAAATTTTTAAAAATACTCCTAATCTATTATATGCTCTACGGGTTTATTTATCAGGAGATAGTGGTTCAGCCAATTCAATTAAGATTTTAGGTGTAAGTGATGATTAAAAAAACAGTAATTATAAATAGAGCCATTTCAGGAAGTGGAAAAACCACTATGACTAATTGTATAGTTAAAGAACTTCAATTCAATAATATTAGTGTTTTTGTACATTCAACAGATGATTTTTTTATAATAAACGAAAGATATGTTTTTGATTTTGATAAACTGGGTGAATATCATAAAAAAAACTTTGAAAGTTTTAAGAAAAGTATAGAAAATAATATCGATGTAGTTATTTGTGATAATACTAATCTTTCTCCTTGGGAAACAGAAGGATATACAAATCTTGCAAGAGAATATAATTATCAAATATTGATTATTACTTTAAACCCTAGAGAGATAGATGAACATATTTTGTCTCAAAGAATTACTAAAGATAATCCTAATGCTCATGGTATTAGTGAAGAGACTTTAAAAAATATGATTCGACGTTATTATACTTTTGATGATTTATTAAATCCTAAGATTATAGTAAACTCTAATAAGCATATAAATTATAGATGGGATAGAGAAAAAGAAGAGAGAGTAGATATTCGAGTTTCAAAACATTTTGATAGTGATATGGTTCTTAGAATATTACCTAGTGAATTTAAAGAAAAACAGTTAACTATTGGGCAAGAAATTTTGAAGATTATAGGAGATAATAAGTAAATGAAAAAAACAGTGATTATAAATAGAGCAGTTCCAGGAAGTGGAAAAACAACTATTACAAATTGTATAGTATCTGAGTTGATGGAGAATGATATAAATGTTGCAGTTCATTCTACAGATGAATATTTTATGGTTGGAAATAAATATATTTTTGATATTGAAAAGTTGAATACTTATCATCAAAAAAATTTTTTAGAATTTAAAAATAGTATAGAGAAGAAGATTGATGTTGTCATTTGTGACAATACAAATATCGCTTCTTGGCAAACAGAAATATATACACAATTAGCAAGAGAGTATAAGTATCAAATTTTAATCATTACATTAAACCCTAGAGAACTTGAAAAGCATATTGAGTCTCAACAAGTAACCGAGGAGAAACCAGATGCACATGGTGTTGAAGAAGATGTTTTAAAAAATATGATTCATGAATATGGTCTTTATGATGACTTATTAAATCCAAAAATTTTGTTAAATGAGAAGAAGCATTTGCATTTTATTTGGGATGAGAAAATTAATAAAAAAGTAAGTATAGGTCTTGCAAAACATTTTGATTCAGATAAAATTATTAGGATATTGCCTGATGAGTATAAAGAGTTTCAAGAGACAATAGGAAAGAAAATTTTAAGTTTTATAAATAAGGGAGAATAGAATGAAAAAGATTTTAATGACTTGGTACGGAATAACAGATTTAAGAGCTTCTTTTGGTTTAGAATATAGTCAAGGACCAATCTTAAGTGCTTTATTAGCAGAAGAGTATACTGATGTTTTAATCCTTGGATATACAAATAAAGATAAGCCTGAAATAGATGAATCTGTTTTTGAAAAAGATTTAGTTGAAGCAAAAAATAATTTTGAAAAGAATAATCAATCAGAAGTTTGGAATTTTATTAATAAATATTCTAATACAGAGATAGGACATAAGTGTTTTGTTGAATGGTTACAAAGTAAGCTTAAAGAGTCTGAAAAAAATACAGAGGTCATATTTCGTCCTATTGAATTGTCACATCTTAATGATACAGAAGGAATTTATGATGTTGCAACAAGAGCATTGGATTTAGTAGCAAATTTTAATGCAAAAAAAGAGGTCTCTTTTTATTTAAGTCCAGGAACTCCTGTAATGGCATTTGTATGGGCTTTTGTTGCATTACGACATCCTAGCTTGAAAAAAAGACTTATAGCCTCTCCTGTAGCGAATAAGCTTCCAGAGGAAGTCTCTTTACCTGAGGAGTGGATTGAGTGGCACGGACGTAGTTTACGAGAGAGTAGTAAAGAAGATAAAGAGTATGATATTGTTTTTCATCTGTTTGGAGAACAAAGAATGCCTAGTCTCTTAGGGATATTACAATTTTCAAGTAAAAAGCATATATTTGTTAACTCAAAACAGTATCCTGCAAAAGTGATGAAGCAATTTATGGGAAAAGCAGATTTTGATGAGATTCCTGTTAATCCATTTGACCCTTCTGATGCTAAAGATAAAATTTTAAATTATTTAGAGGATAGTGCTTTAAATCTAAAAATAGGTTTTAATTTAACAGGTGGAACAAAATTAATGTATGCAGGTGCATTGGCTGCTTGTAAAAAAGTAAATGCAATACCTTTCTATTTTGATGGTCGAAATAATAAAGTTATATATCTTGATAATTTTAAAGAAGAGAGTACAAAAAATATAGAGAATGTAGAGACTTTTATCAAGTTGCATGGTAATGATTTACATATTTCAAAATCAGGTTATTGGGATGAAATTGCTGATATAAATTTATCAGGAAGAAAAGATTTAACTTATTTTCTTTGGAAAAAACGTTCAAGAATAGCAAAAGTTTATAGAGATATAGTACCTTATAATCAAGATAATAAGCCATTTAATGTCAGCAAATCTGGCGTTATTGTTAAATATGATAGAAATAAAAAAGTGAATATATCAATTGATGGTCAATCTTTTTCTTTTGATAAATGGGATGATTTTGCAACTTATATAACAGGTGGATGGTTTGAAGAATACATATATATGCAGTTTGAACCATATGTAAAAGAAGGAAAAATATTTGACCTTCGTATAGGTTTGGAAATAGCATTTAAAGACACTAAGAATAATAAACAATTGGAAGGGTTTGGTTCTTTAAAAAATATATTTGGAGAAACATATCAAGAACTTGATATTGTATTTACTGATGGTAAACGCTTGTACATTGTTGAGTGTAAAGCAGGAAATGTAAAAAGTGAGTTTGTTATGAAATTACAAAATATTGTTAGATATTTTGGAGGAATGGAAGGAAAAGGTATTCTTACAGCATGTTTTCCTCCATCTAGTAAAGTAGTTCAAAAAAAGATTGATGAGTCTTATAACATGGAGTTGTTGAGTGGACAGAGTTTGAGAAGTGATTTAGAGTATTTAATTATGAAATAAACTTTAAAATAAGGGAATTAATAAGTATTTGATTCCTTTATAAATATGACTGAATAAGTTCTTTTTGTATATTGATTAACATAACATATATTCTATTGAAAATA
>Ga0256826_1000484_pt1 | contig 24066 bp, 27 predicted proteins | sample CV79metaG_FD_185975 | JGI IMG/M metagenome (GOLD analysis project Ga0256826, IMG submission 185975) | Hydrothermal vent microbial communities from East Pacific Rise, Pacific Ocean - CV79 | ecosystem: Environmental > Aquatic > Marine > Hydrothermal vents | place: Pacific Ocean: East Pacific Rise...
GTTGTAACTGCATATCTGATATTTTTTCTTGGTTTATTTTAACACCACCTTGCTTAATATCTCTTCTAGCTTGAGAAGTTGATGGCTCAATGTTACAATCTACCAATGCTTTTGCTATCCATATCTCCCCATCACAAGAAAATTCAGCTATATCTGTTGGAATTTGACTTTTAGAATGAATTTTATCAAATTCATTTTTAGCATTCTGTGCTAACTCTTTAGAATGAAAACGTTCTGTTATCTCTAAAGCTAAAGACTCTTTTACTTTTTTAGGATGTAAACTACCATCTTCAACCTCTTTTTTCATAGAAGCTATCTCATCTAAAGATTTTGTGCTTAAAAGTTCAAAATATCTCCACATAAGTTCATCAGATATACTTAAAACTTTTCCAAACATATCATTTGGATTTTCAGCTACACCTATATAGTTTCCTAAAGATTTACTCATCTTTTGAACACCGTCAAGACCCTCTAAAATAGGCATCATTAAAACAGCTTGCTGTTTTTTTATCTCATAAGATTTTTGAAGATGACGACCCATTAAAAGATTAAACTTTTGGTCAGTTCCACCTATCTCTATATCACTTTGAAGATGAACACTATCATATCCTTGAAGTAATGGATAAGTAAATTCATGAATTGCTATATCATCATTGTTTTTATAACGTTTTTTAAAATCATCTCTCTCTAACATTCTAGCTACTGTTCTTTTAGCAAGTAACTCTAAAAAATTCATCGGAGTCAGTTTCTCTAGCCATTCGTGATTGTAAACAACTGTTGTTTTACTCTCATCTAAAATTTTAAAAGCTTGGTCAGTATAACTTTTAATATTTTTCTTTACATCCTCTTGAGTAAGTACTTTTCTTGTAGCACTTTTTCCTGTTGGGTCACCTATTGTTGCTGTAAAACTTCCTATTAAAAACTGAACTTCCCCACCATATTTTTGGAATGTTGCAAGTTTTTGTAAAAGAACAGTATGTCCTAAATGTAAATCAGGTGCAGTAGGGTCAAAGCCACATTTTACTGTATATGTTTTACCCTCTTCATAATATGCCTTTAACAGTTTTTCAACTCTTGGCATATCTATTATCTCAGCAGACCCTCTATTTATCTCTCTTAAAGCTTCCTCTAACATTATATTATCCTCATTAATTTTTATATGCGTCATCTGTTCGAACAAGATGTATCACTTTTATTTTTTGTTCCATTTTTGAACGTAAAGTATTCATATCAGAAACTTTTGATTCAAACTCTATTTCACAATATTTTATATAATTACTCTTCTCTTTTCCTAACTCTATTGAGTTAATATCTATATCTAATTTTGCTAAATATGTTAAAAAATTTGCTAATGCACCCTTCTCATTTTGCATCGATGCGATAAGATTATATTTATATATCTTCTGCTCTTCCCATCGAACAAAAACCATTTTCTGTTTATCATCTAGCATTTTTAATGCTTTATCACACATTTTATGATGAACATAAACCTTTTTATCCTCTAAAAAGCCAATGATTTCATCACCAGATTTAGGATGACAACAATAATCAAATACAACATTTTCAACATCTATTGAACTAAATATCTCTATACTTGAATGAACCATCGATTTTAATTTTAATTTTTCATCTAAATGAAACCAATCTTTGTATTTATGTATAACATTCTTAAAATGTTCTATATCATACGGTATTGTTGATTGTCTATCACACTGACTTGATTGAAACCACTCTTCGATGAAAGCTATATCTTTTTTTGTAGCTGTTGCAACAATATTTATAGCTGATTTTGTATTTATATCACGAATTCTTGCATTACAATTAAATCTCATATTTGTTTTTGCACGAGAAGTTTTTACAGCATCTATCCAACTACATCGTGTAATCAAAGTATCTGCTGTAATTATCTTTACAATATCACCATTTTTGAGTTCACTCAATAATGATACTCTCTCTTTATTTACCAATGCAGAAAAAGCTTTATTTCCAACTTCACTATGAACTGCATAAGCAAAATCAAGTACAACCGCTTCACGTGGAAGAGTAAAAGGGTCACCTGTTGGAGAAAATATAGCTATATCTTCTGAATACAGGTCATTTTTAATCAACTCATAAAAATCCTCTATCGATTCATTTTGATATTGTAAATTATTTAACCAATCAAGTTTGATACTATTCCCACCACTTTTATATTTCCAATGTGCAGCAATTCCCAATTCAGCAGTTTTATGCATATCATAAGTACGTATCTGAACCTCTAAAATAGCTGTTTTATAAAAAACTGTTGTATGAAGTGTTTGATAGCCATTATCTTTTGCTACGGCGATATAATCTTTGAAACGGGAAGATAGAGGTTGAAAATTTAGGTGAATAAGTCCTAAAATATTGTAACATTTCACAGCATTAGTGGTTAATATCCTAATAGCTAAAAGGTCTAATACTTCATCTATGGATATACCTTTTCTTTGCATCTTCAAATAGATAGAATATCTATGCTTTACACGAGAAATTATCTCAAAATCATCTTCACAAAATCCATTTTTAATTAAAAGGTTTTGAATAGATTCTTTAAAATCTAACATCTTTCGCTCTATCTCATGATAGTTTGTATTAAGATAGTTATCAATACTCTTTTTATCCTCTTTAAAAAGATATTGAAAACTTAAATCTTCCAAAATATTCTTTAAAAATGAGATACCTAATCTATGAGCAATAGGAGCATATACAACTAATGTTTCTTCCGAAATTCGTATCTGTTTTGCCTCTGGAACTGCATCTAATGTTAGCATATTGTGTAATCTGTCACACAATTTAACAACTAAAACTCTTACATCTGCAATACTTGCTAAAAGCATTTTTCGAAAAGAGAGTGCCGATACTACTAATTTTTCATTGGATGACGATGGGATTAACTCTGCATCTCTAATCGTATCTATTTTTGTCAAACCCTCTACTAAATGTGCAACATCTTTACCAAATAATTTTAAAATTTCTTCTATTGTTGTAGGTGTATCTTCCACTACATCATGTAAAAGTGCAGCAATAGCCATCGCCTCATCAGCTGTGATAGATGCAACAACACCTGCAACTAAAATAGGATGAGTAACATAAGGTTCACCACTTTTTCTAAACTGGTGTTTATGTGCTTCAATAGAATATGCTAATGCTTTATTTAATAAATCAGATTGTTGGATTTGGGAAAAAAGATAGGAAGATGCCGAGCCAACATCTTTGAGATGTTTAACTTTTTCTATATCTATTTGACTCAGCGACAAAATAACTACTTTTGAGAAGCTACAAAACCTTTAATTACTACAAGGCCTTCTGCAATTTCCATAAGTGCTAAATCTGCAAATTTAATAGTTTTAGGGTCTATATTTAATTTACTTGTTGCACCATCTGCTAGTTCATCTGCTCTTTTAGCTATCGCTAAGGCTAATTGATAACGGTCTACTTGAGGGTTTTCATCTAAAATTTTAGCTGTTAATACTTCAACTTTCATATTTTTAATTCCTTTAAAATTATTTAACTATCGAACAGTTATCCATATTACCATTTAATATATCTAATAGGTTACCCTTTTTAAACATATCACAAACAATAATTGGAAGTTTATTCTCTTTGGCAAGAGCTATTGATGTATCATCCATCACTTTGATATGTTCTGTCAATGCTTGGTCATATCCTAGTTGAGAGAGTTTTACAGCATCATCAAATTTTGCAGGGTCTTTATCATAAACACCATCTACTTTTGTTGCTTTAATAATAACTTCAGCACCAATTTCAACTGCTCTTAAAGTTGCAGCTGTATCTGTTGTGAAAAATGGATTACCAGTTCCAGCTGCAAAAATAACAACACGACCCTTCTCTAAATGGCGAGTTGCTTTACGGTTTATATAAGCTTCTGCAATCTGTTCCATTTTAATAGCTGTTTGCATACGAACTTCAAGTCCTGCATGTTCACAAGCCTCTTGCATAGCAACACCATTAATAACAGTTGCTAACATACCCATATAATCGCCACTTGTTCTTTTAATGATACCATCTTGTGCAGCAGTTACACCACGAATAATATTTCCACCACCGATTACAATACCTACTTCGATACCTGCATCTACCAAAGATTTAATCTCTTGAGAGATATATTTTAGAATCTGTGTGTCAATTCCATGACCTGCCTCACCAGCAAGAGCTTCACCTGAAAACTTAACTAATACACGTTTGTTAGTCATAGATATACCTTTATTATAAAATCCTTGAATGATACTCAAATATCTCTTTAATTACGATAATTTTTTATAAAAATCTTTTAAAATAAGAAAAACAACATAAAACCACAATCCATTTAAAATAAAATTTGTATTTAAACCATTAAGATAAAGATAGGGAAAACCTATAAAAAATGGCCATTTAAAAAAATAAAAAAAGAGTATTCCTGAACCATATAATTCTTTTAAAATCTGTTTTATTATTTTCATAATTTAATCCTTGATAATCTCTACTTTTAACTCTTGATATATAGCATTTTTTCCCTCTAAAGAGTGTTTAGAAGATGTTAAGATATTTACACCTTTTGTTCCACTATATATAAGTACACTATCTTCCCTTATTCTATCATCAATTTTTACTTTTAATATTATTTTTCCATTAATAGATATTATAGTAACTATTTCATTCTCTTTATATCCGTAAGAGCTATTTAAGTATACACTATCATCTCTCTTAAATTGTGAGTTTAAACTATTTTTACTTTTAGAAGTTATTAAAAATAATTTATTTTTCATATCAAAATCATTATCATACTCCTCTAAAAACTGAAACTCTCCGTCAGTTGTATCAAAGTTATTTATATAGGGGATAAGCTCTCTTTGACGAACAACTAAACTTCCACTTTTATCTTTTTTAGCAAAACTTTTAAAATGATTTAAATAAAAACTTTCACTCTCTAACTCTATATCAAATGCTTTACAAAGATAATTTGCTAACTCATATTCACTTATTCCATTTTCACTCTCTAAACACATATTCATCATCATCATAGCATTATGCGAATAAGATGTTCGTATATCATTTTTATAGAGAAAACTTTTTGCAGGAATAATTAAATCAGCTTTTTCACTTGTTTCATTCTCATATAAACCAAAATAGATTAAATTTTCAACTTTCTCTATTGAGCTTAGAACTCTCAAGCTATTTGGCATCTGAGAAAGAGGATTTGCTCCTTGAATAAAAACAGTTCTATAAGAGGAGAAAGATGTATCTACTTTAGAAACTTTCCTTTTTTTTGTTTGATAAAATGGGGAGACAATACCCTCTTTTGAATTACCAAGATAAGATACACCCGAACCCTCTTTGCCAAAAAGTCCCATAAAAATAGCAAAAGCATCTATCGCTCTCATAATATCTGCACCATCTGAATATTTTTGTATCCCTACACCACAAACAATGGCTACTCTTTTATTTTTCATACTCTCTAAAACTTTTCCTATCTCTCCCAATGTAACATCTATCTCTTGTGTAGTTGCTTTAATACGGATAGTTTGTGTAAGCTCATAGAACTCCTCATATTCGTTTGCATACTTTGCCATATAGGTTTCATCACAAAAACCATTTAGAAATGCAAAACGGCTTAACAACATCGCTAAAGCATAATCTCCGTGTGGTTTTAATTGGATATGTAGTTTTGCTTTTTTTGCTATCTCAGTTTGAATAGGGTCTATAACAATGATAGTTTTATCTTTTAGGATTGGTAAAAGATGACTAGAAGTTGTATGTGGATTACGTCCCCACAATATAACCACTTCCGATTTTTCTATCTCACTTAAAGGCATATTTTTATTTGAACCTCTGCCCGCAACTATTCCAAACTCCCCTGCTCCATCACATAGATTACCATCTGTTAAAGTAGCACCAAAAGAGCTAAAAAAATGGTCTGTAACCTCCTGCATCAAACCAAAATTTCCATTTCCTCTATAATGTAATATCTCATTTTTAGCACTCTTTTGTAACATACTTTTTAGTAGCTCTAAAGAGTTTTCAAGAGAGATATTTTTTCCTTTATAGGATGCAGATTGAATAGTTTTAAATTTTTCATAATGATTTAGATGAGGACATAAAAAACCTTGAGTATGCTCATCCTTTTTTGATTTTAATCTATTATTTTGAAAAACTATCTCACAACTATCATAACAATCCAAAGGACATGCTGTTTTTATACTATTCATCTTTAAGTTCCACCTGCACAAGTTTAGAGAATAGTTTTGGGGCATCAATAATAATTTGTGCTTTATATTTAGATATATTTTTACTATCAGCAATATATATTACCCTAGTTATCTTATAGTCTGTCTTTTTATCATTAATATAAACAACTTTCTTTTTAGCATTTAAAACATCAATATCATCCAAAAATAGTGTTAATTTTCCTTTTGAAATATCTGCAATTTGAGCTAAAGGTGTTGCTATATTTACCATTTGACCCACTTTAACTAAAAGAGAATAGAGTACAAAATTTTTCGCATTTAATTTTTTATCCTTTATCATCTTTTCTAATTGTGTTCTTCTATATTTTAAATCTGTTATTTGAATTTTATAACTATTTATCTCTTTTTTTATATTTAGATAGCTATTATCACTATTCATAAGATTGTAAAATTCTGCATCTTTTTCAACTGTTGATTTAATAGATAATTTTTCTATCCTTTTATAATTTTTACGTTTTTTCTCTAATGATACTTTTAGATTATCTAAAATTCTTTCACTATTTGTAACAGTTTCTCTTAAATAATCTATCTTATCTTTAATCGCTTTTAACTCTTTTTTATTTAGCTCCGAATCAATTATAATATATGGTCTATCTTTCAAAAGTTGCCCCACCATATTTTCATCACTCACTAAAACTAATCCTGAAACATTTGATGATATATTTCGAAATTCATAAGGTTCAACTTTAGAGTAATATGTTTGAGATAATAAAAGTGTAGCTGTTGATACTAAAAGTGTTAAAATTTTCACGGTTCTTCCTTGTTTTAAATATATTTATTCTACCATTTCATTATTAACATTAAAGCATATTTCATTCTATTTTAGATACTATTAAAAAAAATTTAAACAAAGGGGTTTTATGTCTGTTTTAGATAACGTTGATGCAGCCACAAATTTAGCAAAAAACAATGAACTTCAACTATTAGTTTTTAGAGTTTCAAATAGTAATATCTCTTCATACTATGCCATTAATGTCTTTAAAACTAGAGAAGTTGTTGAGTTTAAAAATCACTTTCTAACTGTTATTCCCTCCTCTCATCCTTTACTTGAGGGAACTATAATCCTAAGAGGTGTTCAGATACCTATCTTAAATCTTCCATTATGGTTAGGTGTAACTTTACAAAGGGAGGAGATTAAAAAATCAAATATTCTCATTTGTGATTTTAATGGCATTACTATTGGTCTTCGTATTATGTCTGCATATAGAGTTGTAAAGAAGAATTGGAATGAGATGCATGCACCTGATAGCTATCGACTTAAAAATGATGGTGTTGTGATGAACGATACTCGTCTTGATGATGGGAGTCTTTGTCTTATTTTGGATTATGAAAAATTTCTATCAGAAGTTATACCTCAAGCGATGGTAAATGTTGAAAAAGATACTGCAGATTTAAAAGGGCTAACAATCCCTGATAAATTACAATATGGAACAGTTTTAATTGCTGAAGATTCAAGAACTGCACAACGTGCATTATTACAGATATTTGAACGTGCTAATATCAATATTCATATATTTGATAATGGGAAAAAATTAGTTGATTTTATTAATAATTTAAAAGATGATTTAGATTCTATTAGTGCAATTATTACTGATATTGAGATGCCTGAGATGTCTGGTTTTACAGTTGTACAAATCTTAAAAGCAGACCCAAGAACAAAAGATATTCCTATTATTGTTAATAGTTCAATGACTGGTCATAATAATAAAAGAGAAGCAGAAGTATTGGGTGCTGATGGATTTATAGATAAAACTAAAAGTCACGATATTATACCTTTAATTATATCTCTATTATAAATATAATAGAGATATTAGACTCTAAAATAGCTTTAGAGTCTAACAAAGACTATTTCAGAGCAAAAAAGCTACTGAAATAGAGAGATAAGAACACCTGCTGCAACAGCTGAACCGATAACACCTGCAACATTTGGACCCATTGCATGCATTAAAAGCATATTTGTACGGTCATACTCCATACCAACTTTATTTGATACACGAGCTGCCATAGGAACTGCTGAAACACCAGCTGAACCAATTAATGGATTTACTTTATGTCCTGGGAAAAGATTCATAAGTTTAGCCATAAGAACACCTGCTGCTGTACCAACTGAAAATGCGATAATTCCAAGAGCCATAATAAACATAGTATCTGGAACTAAAAATTGGTCAGCTGCTAGTTTAGAACCAACACCTAAACCTAAAAAGATAGTAACTGTGTTTATAAGTGAATTTTGAAGAGTATCATTAAGACGTTCAACAACACCTGATTCTTTCAAAAAGTTACCAAACATAAATGCACCAATAAGTGGAGTTGATTCTGGTAAAACTAAAATAGCTAAAGTTAAAACCATAACAGGAAACACTAATTTTTCTAAACGTGATACATGACGAAGTGTCGTCATTTTAATTCTACGTTCAGCATCTGTTGTAAGTATTTTCATAATTGGAGGTTGAATAATAGGTACCATAGCCATATAACTATATGAAGCAACTGCAATAGCACCTAAAAGTTCTGGTGCAAGTTTCGTAGCAATAAAGATAGATGTTGGACCATCAGCCCCACCAATAATAGAGATAGCACTTGCTTGTTGAAGAGTAAAATCAACAAATCCAGCTTGAGAAAGTGCAACTGCACCTACAAGTGTTCCAAAGATACCAAACTGTGCAGCTCCACCAAGAAGTGCTGTTTTAGGGTTTGATAAAAGTGGACCAAAATCTGTCATAGCACCAACACCCATAAAGATGATAATAGGAAACATCTCATTTGAAAGTCCCATATTATAGATAACACCTAAGAAACCATGCTCTCCTGCGATACCTGCAACTGGAATATTTGCTAAAAGACCACCAAAGGCGATAGGCAATAGGAGAAGTGGTTCAAACCCTTTCTTAATAGCTAACCAAAAAAGAAAAAAAGTCACAAGAATCATAATAACACGACCCCAAGATTTATGAAAATCACTCATCTTTTTTCCATGTGCATCTAATTCATCTGGGTCTGGGTGCATAAGAGCATTGATACCTGTTGAAGCTAAAAACCCTCCTATCATCTCTGAAAAAGGTTTCGTATGATATGTCTCTTCCTTATGTGTTGATACAGCTTCAGCAGGTTCTGCATGTGCAGAAACATTTGCTTGAAGCGTACCAAAACTAAATAGCATAAGGGCTAATAGTTTAAGTACAAAAAATTTCATTTAATTATCCTATTACTGCTACGACTTGACCTTCTACAACTTTGTCATTTGTAGCAACGTTGATAGATTTAATCACTCCACCTTTAGGAGCAACAACATCGATTTCCATTTTCATAGATTCTAAAATCATAATAACATCACCCTCATTTACACTTTGACCTGGATTAGCTACGATTTTCCATACACTACCTGGAAGAAGTGCTTTTACTTCTGTATCATTACCTGAAGCTGTTGGTGCTGGAGTTGATGCTGATGGAGCTGAACTTTCTCCATTTACTGCTGTTACTTGAATATCTGCATCACCCTCTGCAACTTGAACACTAAATTTTTGACCATCTACTACTACTGTATAATTTCCACTACCCATATTATTTTCTCCTTCACAATCTTTTTTCATCTCTGATATTTTACGAACATTTAACTCACCCTCGCCTTTTAAGAACGAGATACCTTTTTCTTGACATGCTGCTGCAATAAATATATTTTCTTCAGTTATCTCAAGATTCTCTTTTTTAAGCTCATCTATCGCATATTGAAGAGATTTTGTTTCATCTGCATCTGCTAAATCAAGTGCTTTTTCAGTTGTAGGCTCTAAACCTAATTTTTCTGAAGCAATTTTAATAATCTCTGCATCTGGAGCTACTGGTGTTTTTCCAAAATATCCAAGAACCATTTTTCCATATCCTGGAGCTATTGCATTCCACGGACCTTGCATAACATTATTCAATGCTTGTTGAAAATAAAATTGAGAAACTGGAGTTACAGATGTACCATAACCACCTTTTTCAACTACCTCTTGCATAGCAGCTATAACTTCTGGAAATTTATCTAAAATTCCATTATCACGCATCATTTGAGTGTTTGCTGTTAAAGCACCACCTGGCATTGGAGAAAAAGGAATAATTGGAGAAACCATAGTTGCTTCTGGTGGAACAAAATAATCTGAAAGACAAGATTGTAACTCTTTTTCGTAAGTTAAAATTTTACCTATCTCTAATCCACCTAAATCAACATTCATACCTTTTGTTGCATGAAGCATAGTTAATATATCTGGTTGAGAAGTTCCACCACTTACTGGAGCAGCAGCCATATCTATACCATCTATACCAGCTTCAAGAGCAGCCATATATGCAGCAACTGAAACACCAGCTGTTTCGTGTGTATGTAAACGTAAATGAGTATCTTCACCTACAAGCTTTCTAGCCATCTGAATAGTTTGAAAAACCTTTTGTGGGTTTGAAGTACCACTTGCATCTTTAAAACAGATACTATCGTAAGGGATACCACTATCTAGTATATCTCGAAGAGTTTTTTCATAAAAATCAACACTATGTGCACCTTGACATCCTGGTGGTAAGTCCATCATAGTTACAACAACTTCATGTTTTAAACCATGATGCGCAATTCTTTCACCTGAATATTTTAAATTCTCAATATCATTTAAAGCATCAAAGTTACGAATAGTTGTAGTACCATGTTTTTTAAACATCTTTGCATGTAAGTCGATAAGCTCTTTAGAACCTGTATCTAACATAACAGTATTTACACCACGAGCCAATGTTTGAAGGTTAGCATCTGGACCAACTATCTTTCTAAACTCATCCATCATCTCAAAAGCATCTTCTCTTAAATAGAAGTATAAAGATTGAAATCTTGCTCCACCACCAAATTCGAAGTGGTTTATTCCTGCTGTTTTCGCAGCTTCAACAGCTGGAAAAAAGTCTTTCATCAGTACACGACCACCATATACTGACTGAAAACCATCTCTAAAAGTTGTATCCATTATATCTATAAATTTTTTAGCCATTAATAATCCTTAACCTTGTCTATGATGTGCAATCGCTGCTGTAATAGCGGCAATAACCTTTCTATTATCTTGCTGAGGAGCAGAAGGAATGCTCTCACTTATTTCTGGTTCTGGGAAAAATTTATGTATGATGTAAGACATGATATTCATGCTTCCTATCATAATGATTAAGAATAGAAAAACTGTTCCCATTCCTAAACCCATAAATTTAAACCCCTCGAGTATGAGGTTAGTCTCCATAAAATTACCTTTCTTTCATAATTTGTTCGCTTAGTATAGTATAAAGATGTTTAAAAAAAGTTTTTGCTCTAAAGCAAATTTTTTATATGTAAGGAGATTGTTACTTTTTGATTATATACTTCTATAAAATTTAAAATAAAAGAGAGACAAATTATGAAAAGTGTAAAAAACTTTGGACTTATTAACACAATGGAAGGATATTCTTATCTCATTCTACTATTTATTGCTATGCCTTTAAAATATATGTTAGGTATAGTTATCGCGACTAAAATTGCGGGTATGCTTCACGGTGTACTTTTTATAGCATTTGTGATTTTATTTACTATCGCTTCAAAAGAAGCTAAATTTTCTATGAAAGATAATGCTCTTTTCTTTATCGCTTCTCTTATTCCATTTGGAACTTTCTATACAAAGAAGAAAATTTGTGCTTATAAATAAAAGTTTTAAAGTTATATTTAGATAAAATAGAAAAAAATCAATGATAGGAAACTTAACAGATGATAGCTGGAATGAATGAACAAGATTTTATGGCATACATAATATTTGGTATTTTACTCAACTTTACATTTTCAATAATATTTGGTATTTATCTTAGTAATAATATAGGTATTCAAGAGATGATGAGTTCAAAAGGAGATAAAAAACAATCTCTTCTTGTAAGTTTAAGTCTTTTTATCCCTTTTGCAAAAATGCTTATTACACTTTATAGGGTAGCTATCTTACAAATCTATTTCTTAAATAAAGGTTTTTCTCATAAAGAGTTTTGGGTCTATATGACACATAATCAATCTTAATAGAGATGAAAGGATATGTAGTTTGCAAGATTTTAATTTAAAAATAGTTTTAACTATTTTAGGTGGTATGATATTTTCATTTATATTTATACTTTTAGCTTTTATTCTTCCTGTTAAAGAGGAGCAAAAAGTTGCCATTAAAAAACCAAAAGGTAGATTAGAAATAATTTCTCAATCTTTACAAAAGTGATAAAAATTTAAAGAAAAGAATAAAATGAATTTAAAACAATTAAGAGAAGAAAGACAGAAATGGATGAGTTGGAAAAATATTGCTCCACTTCGTAAAGCGATAAATGACTTAAAAGAGGTAGCTGTTGACGTCACCTTGAATGATGTTATAAAGATAGAGGGTAATTTAGATAATACTCAACTTTATAAAACAGCAAAACTCTTAATGCCATGGCGAAAAGGCCCTTTTGAGATAGGTACAACATATATAGATACAGAGTGGAAAAGCAATCTTAAATATAATCTTTTACGACCCTACTTTAATCTTAAAGATAAGAGAGTCGCAGATATAGGGTGTAACAATGGTTATTATCTTTTTAGAATGCAAGAGGATAATCCAAAATCTTTAGTAGGATTTGACCCCTCACCTATCTATAAGACACAATTTGATTTTATAAACCATTTTATTAAAAGTGATATAGTATACGAGCTTTTAGGTGTAGAACATATTGAGTTTTATGAAGAGAAATTTGATACTATCTTTTGTTTAGGTGTTCTTTATCATAGAAGTGACCCCGTAGCAATGTTAAAACAGTTATATAAAGGATTAGATACAAAGGGTGAAGTTATCTTAGATACTTTTTATATTGAAGGAGAAGATGAAATATCTCTTTCTCCAAAATCATCATATTCTAAAATACCAAATATCTATTTTATACCAACAATAAACGCTTTGAAAAATTGGTGTTTACGAGCTGGATTTAACGAGTTTGAAGTGTTAGCAACTTCGGTAACAGAACTAAATGAACAAAGAAAAACAGAGTGGATAGAGGGGCAATCGTTAGAAGATTTTTTAGACCCTCAAGATAGTAGTAAAACAGTAGAAGGATATCCTGCTCCAGCTAGAGTTTATGTACGATTGATTAAGGATAAAAAATGAAAAGAAGAGAGAAGCCAAAAAAAGTAAAAGATGTTAAGAAAACATTTGAAGAAGATGATTTAGATTATTATGAAGAAGATGAAGATAATGGTGTTGTTATACTCCAAACACACACTAAAATCAATCAAGAAATTAATGGTGAAATTATAAAATTAGAAAAAGGTTATGTTGAACTACGATTATTAACAACATCAGAGATGCTTGTTGATAAATTTGGATTAATTCACGGAGGGTTTATTTTTAGTTCTGCTGATTATGCAGCTATGGCTGCAGTTAATGAACCAAATGTTGTTTTAGTAGCAAGTGATTGTCAATTTTTATCGCCAGTAAGAGTACATGATGAAGTAAATTTTATAGCAAAAGTTCGCCATAAAGAGGGTAAAAAAAGAAATGTAAATGTAGAAGCTTATGTTTTAGATATTAAAGTATTTGATGGAATATTTAAAACAGTTATAACTGAAAAGCATGTTTTAAAATTAAAACTTCTTGAAGGTGACAATCCTAATGCGATTGAGGAAGATAAATAAAAATAATTTTTTCTCAAAAATCCCTAAAAAGGGACTTTCTATCTATTGAATAACAAATTCAGTAAAATATATAGCTCTAATCTCTCCATCAGAAATCATAGCATTTAGTGCATCTGTAATTTGTAAGGAAACTTTTTGTTTTCCCTTTTTAGATGAAATTTCTTCCAATGTCTTAGATGTTAAAATTCGAATAATTCTATCTCTAAGAACTGGTGATTTTGCATCTAACTCTAAACTTAACTCTTCACCTTCAAGTTCTAAAGACATAGTAACTTTTAAATATCTTCTTCCTGCATCACTTTTAAGATTTACAGTAAAAGTATCTAAAGGATATAATATACCTATCTCACTCAGTTGTCTTGAACCAGCTAATTCAGAGTTTGATGATGAGCGTCGTGGTTTTTTAGAACTACTACTCTCTACTCGTTGAACAGGAGCTGAAGAAACCTCTTCTCCATCATCCATCAATACTAAAGCAGTAACAGCCCCTCCAACAAGAATAACAAGTATCAAAACAACAATAACAATAATCAATAGATTACTGGATTTTTTTTCCTCTTGAGAATTCTCTTCTGTTTCTTCTGTTTCTTCAGCCATACTAATCCTTTATTTACAATCTTTAATATCTAAAGCTGTAATAATATCTTCAAAAATAGCACCAGATTCTCTATCTAAATCATCATGATATTCTATTACAAGAACTTCTCTTTCATTCGAAACAGTAGTTGTATATATCTCTGGTTGTATAGAGTGTTTAGCAACAATTTTATCAACACACTTATTCACTAATGCTTTCTCCTCACTTCCATTATATGCAACTGATAATCTTGAAAATCTCTCTTCACTTCTGAACTCTGCATCAATCATTTTATACCTTTATTTTTTATTATTAGAATTATACACAAAAAAAGTTAGTACCATTCTAAAAGTTTTGTTACTTCATCTACTATAAAAGTTTTCATAGCTGTTTTTTCTAACGGTTTTTTTGCTAAAAGAACCTTAGAAATATTTTGCATTTTTGCCTCTTTTAAACGAACATCTAAAGCATATACTTCACGAACATCTCCAACAAGTGAAACTTCACCTATAAATATAGTTTCTTTAGAGATAGCACGCTCACGAAAACTGCTGATTATTGCAGCTAATATTGCTAAATCGGCAGCTGTTTCAGTTATCTTTATACCACCTGTTATATTGATGAAAACATCATATCCTGAGAGAGGAATTTCTAGTTTTCTTTCTAAAAGTGCTAAAAGCATATTAAGACGGTTATTATCAAATCCAGTTGCTTGACGTTTAGAGTTTGGGCCATGTGATTCTGAAACAAGAGCTTGAACCTCAAGTATGATAGGACGTGAACCCTCCATTATAACAGTAAGAGCAGAACCAGCTTGTGTTGAGTCACGATTGAAAAATCTTGAAGCTATATCTGTTGCAGAAACAAGACCTTCACTTCGCATCTCAAAAACACCTATCTCACTTGTAGGACCAAAACGATTTTTAAACCCTCTTAGTATTCGAAGTTCTTGAGAGGAGTCACCCTCAAAATAAAGCACGGTATCTACCATATGTTCTAAAACACGAGGACCTGCAATAGAACCCTCTTTTGTAATATGTCCAATAATAAAGATAGCGATATTTTTCTCTTTAGCGATACGCATCAACTCAAATGTGATTTGGCGTACTTGTGTTACAGAACCTGGAGCAGAGGAGATATTTTCAGAGTATATAGTTTGAATAGAATCTATGATGAGAAACTCATAGTCACGATTTTCTAACTCTATTAAAATTTGCTCAACACGAATTTCACTTAAAAGATAGAGCTGTTGTTCGTTTGATTTTAAACGATTTGCTCGTAATTTTATCTGAGAAGTGGACTCCTCTCCTGTTACATAAAGTACATTTTTTCCAGTTGAAGCTATATTTGAACCAACTTTTAATAAAAGAGTAGATTTACCAACCCCTGGGCTTCCACCTATAAGAGTAAGCGACCCGGGAACAACTCCTCCACCTAAAACACCATCAAGTTCACTATCAAGAGAACTATATCTATATATAAAATCCTCTTTTACATCATTTATACTAACAGCTTTCGCTGAAGCAGAAGAGGTAGATTTTGTTTTTTTAACAACATCTTGTTGATGTTCATTTAACTCTATAAAAGAGTCCCATCCACCACAATTTGTACATTTACCCATCCATTTTGGAGTAGTAAGTCCACAGTTTTGACACTCAAATAATATTTTTTTCTTAGCCATCAGTGTTCTTATTTGAACCTATATTTTGAGCGATAGTCTTTAACTCCTCATCCTCTTCTAAAAAGAGAGCATCAAGGAAACTATCTACAAACTCATATCTATCAAATACAACTAAATCATCTGGTTGCTCTCCTGTTCCAACATAAAGTATAGGAAGTTTCAAAGCATAAGCGATACTAAAGATACTTCCACCTTTTGCAGTTCCATCAAGTTTAGTGATGATGATACCATCTACTCCAACCATCTCATTAAAAGCTTTTGCTTGACTAATAGCTGAGTTTCCTTGTGTTCCATCTAATATAAGCACAGTTCTATGAGGAGAGCCTTTGTGTGCTTTTTCACAGATACGATATATCTTTTTTAGTTCGTTGGCTAGATTTGTTTGAGTATGTAGACGACCAGCTGTATCGATGATAACATTATCATACCCTTTAGATTTTGCAGAATCGATAGTATCATAAGCAACAGCAGAGCTATCATGACCCTGTTTAGATGCTACGATAGGAATATCTAACTTTTTTGACCATAAAGTAAGTTGCTCTATCGCTGCTGCACGAAATGTATCTCCAGCACCTAAGATAACTTTTTTACCATCTTTTTTATACTTTTGTGCAAGTTTAGAGATAGTTGTAGTTTTTCCAGCACCATTTACACCGATAATAAGCTCCACAAATGGAGCTGTAAAAATTGGTTCTGTATAAGATGTGTCTTGAAGTGTTGAGAGTAGTTTTGAACGTAAAATATCTTTAGTAATTTTATCTTGATATGTTTGCTCTAAAATAAGTTCAACAAGAGCATATTCCATATCAGCTTCAAGTAAAATATCTTCAAGTTCCTCTTTTGTAAAGCTAACTTTCTTTTTAGGAACTACAGTTTTTATAGCTTCAACAGTTTTATTTAATGACTTTTTTATAAATCCAAACATCTATAAAACCTATTTAGCGAGAGCTGTTTTGATATCACTCTCAACAAACTCCTCCTCAACAGCACCTAAATAATGGTTTACTAATTTACCATCTTTATATATCGCCATTAAAGGGATAGGGAAACTATTTCCTAGTTTTAGCATAGAAGCTACCTCATTTATAATAGATCTATTTACACTTGAGTTAACGATAGCATAGTTTGCTGAATTCATTGTTTTAAACTCTTTAAGTTTATCATTAGATATACCATCTTCTATAGTAATACCAATAACTGTAACACTTTTTTTATACTTTTTTTGAAGAGCGGAAAGTGTTGGTGCTGTAGCTCTACAAGGAGGACACCATGTTGCAAATATATCAAAAATAACTATTTTACTTTTGTCATTGTCAAGAATAAATCCATTTTCTGTTTTTGTGATGACATACTGTTTATTATCTGTAGATGTCAATACAAATTCATTACTTGCTACTAAAGAGTTAGCTTCTTCTATTGTATCATTTGATACCTCTTTTTCATTAGAACATCCTTGTGAAAATATTGCAACTGCAAATATTATTGTTAATAGTGTTTTTTTAAACATATAGATACCTTTTTATTGTAAAATTCGTGTAATTATAACCAATAAAGAATAAATATGACTCCTACAAAAAATAGTTTTAGAAACAGTTGTTTAAAAAAAATGAGATTACTCTCTTCATATAATAAGCTCTATCGTAATAAAAAAATAGATAAAAAACTTTTAAAAGAGTTAAAAGGTATGAAAAATAAAAAGATACTTTTTTACTATCCTTTAGGTTTTGAAGCTAATATCCTTAATACTCTTTTCTTTATGCGCAGAAGTTGTGAGATTTATATTCCATTTATGGAAGGGGAAAGTTTTAAGATGGTACCATTTAGATTCCCTCTTAAACGAAAAAAGTTTGGTATTTTTGAGGCGGGAGATACATTTCGAACTATAAAAAAGATAGATATTGCTATAGTCCCAGCTGTTGGAGTTGATGGTAACCTTCAAAGAGTTGGTTTTGGAAAAGGGATGTATGATCGTTTCTTTGCTAAATTAAAAATAAAACCCTATACGATTTTTATACAACCAGAACTTTGTTATACAGATAAATTAGTTTGTGATAGTTATGATATTTCAGCAGATTTACTTTTAACACCAAAAATCAGGAAAACTTCCAAAAAATATAATTACAAAAGGACAAATAGATGTTAAATGAGATATTACTCGCTAGTGGAACCGCTGTAGTAAGTGGAATTATTAGCTTTTTCATCTCTAAAAAAATCAGTCATAAGAACTTTGATATATACACAGATCAAGCAAAAGCAAAAGCACAAGCTATCGAAGCTGAAGCTGAAGAACTTTTAGAAAAGTCTTCTATAAAAGCTAAAGAGATGAAGTTAGAAGCTATCAAAGCCTATGAAACTGCAAAAGAGAGAGCAAAAAAAGATTTACATCAACGAGAAGATGATGTAATACTTCAGGAAAAAAGTTTTAAAAACTATAAATCAAATGAGGAACAGAAACTTCAAAATGATAGAACAGTTTTAGAGTCTCAAAAATTAGATGTAGAAAGAAGTGAAAATGCTCTAATAGATTTGAAAAAAAGGTATGAAGAGAAGATAGATGAATCTCTTCATATGATAGAGCATAGTGCTGGAATGACTAGAGATGAAGCAAAAACTATCTTACTCCAAAAAATTGAAGAGCAAGCTCGTGCTGATATTGCTCATACTGTAAGACGTTATGAGGAGGAAGCAAAACAGGAAGCAAAGAAAAAAGCTAACTATATTCTTGCTCAAGCTACAAGTCGTTTTGCTGGGACTTTTGCTTCTGAAAGACTTACAAATTTGGTACATTTAAGTAATGATGAGTTAAAAGGTCGTATCATAGGGAAAGAGGGGCGAAATATTAAAGCTCTTGAAACTATACTTGGAGTAGATATTGTGATAGATGATACTCCAAATGCGATTGTTGTTAGTAGTTTCAACCTTTATAGACGTGCTATAGCTACAAAAACATTGCAACTACTTATAGAAGATGGACGTATTCAACCTGCAAGAATAGAAGAGATATACACAAAAGTTTCTGATGAGTTTGAAGCGGGAATTTTAAGTGAAGGTGAAGAGATTGTTGCTGATATGGATGTAGGAGTGATGCATCCAGAACTTATGAAACTTCTTGGTCGTCTTCGTTATAGAGCTAGTTATGGACAAAATGCTTTAGCACATACTCTAGAAGTAGCCCATTTAGCTGGTGTTATGGCATCAGAGATGGGTGGAGATAGCAAATTAGCAAAACGTGCAGGGCTTCTTCATGATATAGGAAAAGCTTTAACACATGATAGTGATGGAAATCATGTGGATTTAGGTGCAGAGATCTGTAAAAGATATGATGAAAATAGTGTAGTGCTTAATGCTATATATGCACATCATGGTCATGAAGATATAGATTCTATAGAGTGTGGAGCCGTATGTGCTGCAGATGCTCTCTCTGCTGCTCGTCCTGGGGCAAGACGTGAAGTTTTAGAAAGTTTCTTAAAACGTGTTACTGCAATAGAAAAAATAGCTGTTGCACATCTTGGTGTGAAACAAGCATATGCTATAAATGCAGGACGTGAAGTAAGAGTGATAGTCAATGCAACACTTGTCAATGATGATGAGTCTATATTGATGTCTAAAGAGATAGCTACAGAGATAGAGGAGAAAGTTCAATATCCTGGAGAGGTAAAAGTAAGTGTTATTCGTGAGAGTAGGGCTATAGAGTTTGCTAAATAGAACTTAAGCCATTTTCGATAAAATAGCGAAATTATTTCAACAAAAAGATGAACAATTTGTCATTAAACCTACAAACTTATACAGAACATTTTACAAATCCACTCTATCTTGAGAGTGGTCGGATTTTAGAACCCTATGATATTACCTATGAAACTTATGGTGAGATAAATAAAGATAAAAGTAATGTTATCGTTATCTGTCATGCACTTACTGGGTCTCATCATTGCGCTGGAACTTATGAAAATGAGAGTAAAGCTGGTTGGTGGGATGGACTTATAGGTTCAGGAAAAACGATAGACACAGACAAATATTTTGTTATCTGTTCTAATGTTATTGGAAGCTGTTTTGGTTCAACTGGTCCTATGAGTTTACAACATCCTCCTCATGAACCCTACCGATATAAATTTCCAGTCGTTACTATAAAAGATATGGTCAAAGCACAACGTATACTTTTTGATAGACTTGATATTCATAGGGTTTATGCTATTGTTGGTGGTTCTATGGGTGGTATGCAAGCACTTCAATTTGCTATACATTATCCAAATTTTGCACAAAAAATAGTTGTTTTAGCATCAACATATGCTACTCAACCATGGGCTATAGCTTTTAATAAAGTTGCTCAAGAGTCTATATTGAATGATCCTGAGTTTAAAGATGGTTACTATGACCCTAATGTTATTAAACAAAAAGGATTATCGGGTATGGCTGTTGGACGTATGGCTGGACATATCAGTTTTTTATCTCATGAGTCTATGAATGATAAATTTGGACGAGAGTATAAACGTACAGATGGATTATATGAGCTTTTTGGAAAATTTCAAGTAGAGTCTTATCTTGAATATAATGGTAATAATTTTACAAAATGGTTTGACCCTTTAGCATATCTTTATATAACAAAAGCTATCAATATTTTTGATTTAGCACGTGGATTTGATTCTTTAGATGAAGCGATGAAAAGAATAAACTCAGAACTTCATCTTATTAGTTTCAAAAATGATATGCTTTTTAAAAATTTTGAGATGAAAGAGTTGGATGATGTTTTAAACAGAGTTGGAAATAAAAACCATACATATATAGATATAGATAGTGATTATGGACATGATGCTTTTTTAGTAGAGCTAGATAAATTTGAAAAGAGAATAGGAAATATACTCAATGGCTAAACAAGATTTTGAAACAAAACTGGAAAGTGCTAAAAAAATACTTGAGGTTTTAATGAACCCTGAAATAACTTTACAAGAGAGTGTAAAAGCATATGAAAAAGGAACAAAAGAGTTAAAAGATGCTCAAAAGATGTTAGAAGATGCACAACTCAAAGTTAAAGAGATAAAGAGTAACGTATGAAAGCAGCTGTTTTACAACTCAATGCACAGGGATTGCATAGTACCAAACTCTACAACTATATACGTATGGCACATAGAAAAGGTGTAAAAGTTTTACTTCTTGGAGAGTATGTATTAAACCCTTTTTTTAAAGAGTTAGAGAGTATGAGCTTTTCAATGATAAAAGAGCAAGCCTTGAGTCAGATAAAAGTTTTAAAAGAGTTGTCTTCTACCTATAATATAACTATTATAGCACCTCTTATTATTGTTAAAAAGAAAGAGATTTATAAAACAGTTGCAAAATTTGCACCTAACTCTACGTCTTATTATCAGCAACAGATTCTTATAGGATATCAGCATTGGAATGAAGATAAATTTTTTGCAAATGAGATAAAGCCTATTGAAACTCCTTTAGTTTTTAAAGTCGATGGATTTAAATTTGCTATAGTAAGTGGATTTGAACTTCATTTTGATGAGATATGGAGTAAATTAGGAACTAAAAATGTTGATTGTGTTTTAGTACCGAGTGTTGCAACTTTTGAATCATCTGAACGATGGCGTTCACTTTTAGTAACTCGTGCTTTTACAAATAACTGTTATATCTTACGAGCAAATCGTATAGGAGAGTATAAAGATAAGGATTTTAATTGGAACTTTTATGGTGACTCTACTTTAGCATCTCCAAATGGTGAGATTATAGAGCATATAGGTAACAAAGAGGAACTTATGATAGTAGATATGAGTCATTCAGAAGTTATTCAATCTCGCCGTTTTTGGGGTTTTAGGGAAAATATTAAGAAGCGTTAAATTAATAAAATTAATCTCATCACTTCAAAGAGTGAGAGATTAACTCCAATTTACCTTTTGGTTTTTTGATTGCAATCTTTTGCTCCTCTTTTACAGGAAGAATAAAAGCTAAAAGTATAAATATAAATGAAAAAACAATACCACTTAATATACTAAGAACTACTTTTAAATTAAAATCTTGCAAACTAGGTATCCTTAATCATACTTTATGATTGTTTATGAGTCATATATACCCAAAACTCTTTATGTGTAAACCCTTTATTTAAAAAGTAAACTTGTAAAATAGTTACTCTATAAAGGGTAATCATCATTTTTGCAAAAGGGATAAAAAGACTTATGCTAACGAGAATAGATTGTTCTTTATCTCCTTTAGAGCTCATCATCTCTTGAATACCTATATTTTTACTAAGGTATATTCCAAACATTAATGAAAATGTAAAGTTAAGTATAAGACCAAATATTATGTATGCCATAAAATCTTGTTCATTCATTCCAGCTATCATATTTTAAATTTCCTATATCTATTAAAATTTTATTATTTTATCTAAATGTTACTTTAAAACTTTTATTCATAAGCACGAATTTTTTTCTTTGTATAAAAAGTTCCAAATGGTATAAGGGAAGCGATAAAAAACAGAGCTGTATCTTGAAAAGAAAATTTAGCATCTTTAGCAGCTATAGATAAAAGAATAAGAAAACCTATAAATAAAACTCCATGAATCATTCCAACAATTTTTGTAGCTATCGCTATGCCTAATAGATATTTCATAGGCATCGCTACGAATAGTAAAAGAAGATAAGAGTATCCTTCTGTTGTGTTAATAAGTCCAAAATTTTTGACACTTTTCATAATTTTTCTCACTTTAGTTTTAAATTTTGTAGAAGTATATAATCAAAAAGTAACAATCTCCTTACATATAAAAAATTCGCTTTAGAGCAAAAACTTTTTTTAAACATCTTTATACTATACTAAGCGAACAAATTATGAAACAAAGGTAATTTTATGGAGACTAACCTCATACTAGAGGGGTTTAAATTTATGGGATTAGGAATGGGAACAGTTTTTCTATTTTTAATCATAATGATAGGAAGCATGAATATCATGTCTTCTATTATTCATAAGTTTTTCCCAGAACCAGAAATAAGTGAAAGCACTCCAGTTGCTCCACAACAAGATAACAAGAAAGTTATTGCAGCTATTACAGCAGCAATTGCACATCATAGAAAAGGTTAAGGATTATTATGGCTAAAAAATTTATAGATGTAATGGATACAACTTTTAGAGATGGTTTTCAGTCAGTATATGGCGGACGCGTTCTCATGAAAGATTTTTTTCCAGCTGTTGAAGCTGCGAAAACAGCAGGAATCAATCACTTTGAGTTTGGTGGTGGAGCAAGATTTCAATCTCTATATTTCTATTTAAGAGAAGATGCTTTTGAGATGATGGATGAGTTTAGAAAAATTGTTGGACCAGATGCAAATCTTCAAACATTAGCACGTGGTGTAAATACTGTTATGTTAGATACAGGTTCAAAAGAGCTTATAGATCTTCATGCAAAAATGTTTAAAAAACATGGTACAACAACTATTCGTAACTTTGATGCTTTAAATGATATTGAAAATTTAAAATATTCAGGTGAAAGAATTGCTCATCATGGTTTAAAACATGAAGTTGTTGTAACTATGATGGATTTACCACCAGGATGTCATGGTGCACATGGTGTTGATTTTTATGAAAAAACACTTCGTGATATACTAGATAGTGGTATTCCTTATGATAGTATCTGTTTTAAAGATGCGAGTGGTACATCAAATCCACAAAAAGTTTTTCAAACTATTCAGATGGCTAGAAAGCTTGTAGGTGAAGATACTCATTTACGTTTACATACACATGAAACTGCTGGTGTTTCTGTTGCTGCTTATATGGCTGCTCTTGAAGCTGGTATAGATGGTATAGATATGGCTGCTGCTCCAGTAAGTGGTGGAACTTCTCAACCAGATATATTAACTATGCTTCATGCAACAAAAGGTATGAATGTTGA
>Ga0256826_1000485_pt1 | contig 24050 bp, 26 predicted proteins | sample CV79metaG_FD_185975 | JGI IMG/M metagenome (GOLD analysis project Ga0256826, IMG submission 185975) | Hydrothermal vent microbial communities from East Pacific Rise, Pacific Ocean - CV79 | ecosystem: Environmental > Aquatic > Marine > Hydrothermal vents | place: Pacific Ocean: East Pacific Rise...
GTATTTCTGAGCGTTGCAGATGTTCTGAGGTAAGAGCAAGCGGTGACGCATCTGATTCTAATGTAAAATCTTTTGATTTTATCCCTGTTTGGAGTGTTTATAAGGTTCTATTAAGTTCACCTCGCAAAAAATCCCATTTCCCATTTCCCATTTCCCATTTCCCATTTCCCATTTCCCATTTCCCATTTCCCATTTCCCATTTCCCATTTCCCATTTCCCATTTCCCATTTCCCCGGCAACCTGTTCCCTCTTTCCTCTTTCCTCCTCCCTGTTCCCCAAATTCTCACAGAGAATTTATCCCCTTACTCATTAACTATAAAGAGTTATAATCCTTATAATTAATATACATTTTAAAAGGAAAAACTATGTTAGATTTAGCAATTATTGGTGGGGGTCCTGCTGGGCTTACTGCGGGGTTATACGCGACTCGTGGTGGTTTGGAAAATGTTACTATGTTTGAAAAAGGGATGCCTGGTGGTCAGATTACACTCTCATCTGAGATTGAAAATTATCCTGGTGTAACGGGTGAAATTACGGGTATGGACTTGATGATGCCATGGCCTGAGCAGTGTCAACGTTTTGGACTTAAACATGAGATGGTAGAGGTATCTCGTGTGAGTAAAAACAGTAATGGAAATTTTGATATTACCATGACTAATGGTGATGTTCAAGAAGCTCTTAGTGTTATGGTTTGTACGGGTTCTTCTCCTAAACGTGTTGGAATGAAGGGCGAGGATGAGCTTTTTGGTAAGGGTGTTTCTACCTGTGCTACTTGTGATGGTTTCTTTTACAAAGGTAAAGAAGTTGTTGTGATTGGTGGGGGTGATACGGCTCTTGAAGAGGCGCTTTATCTTGCTAAGATTTGTACTAAGGTTTATTTAGTGCATCGTCGTGATACGTTCCGTTCAGCTCCAAATACCATTAAACGTATTAAAGAAAGTGAAAACATTGAGCTTGTTCTTAATGCTACTCCAGATGAAGTTCTTGGAGATTCTATGGGTGTTATCGGTTTGAACGTAAAACTTGAAGATGGCTCAATTCGTACTATTGATGTTCCCGGAGTTTTTACTTTTGTAGGTAACAATGTAAACAATCAAGTATTAATACAAGAAGATGGTAGTTTCTTATGTGATATGACAGACTGGGGTTCAGTGATTGTAAACCTTGGTATGGAAACTTCAGTACCGGGTCTTTATGCCGGTGGTGACATGCGTATTGAAGCTCCAAAGCAGGTAGTTTCTGCGGCTGGTGATGGTGCGGTAGCAGCCTTAAAAGCAATCTCTTTTGTAGATGAGAAATTAAACGGATAAAGTTAAGCACTTTACTTAATTTCCTACAAGCAATCTCCTTGTATAATTGCACTAATAAAATATCTTAGGAATAACTATGATTAGAGTTGGTGTATTTGGTGCAAGCGGGCGTGTAGGTCGTCTTATTATAGATGATTTACATGCTGAAAAAGAGATCTCCCTTTCTAGCGTTTTTGTACGTAACAGTTTAGACTTCTCAATTGACCCTTCAGTTTTAGTAACAACCGAAATTTCAAGCTTTTTAAATGCATGCGATGTTGTTATAGACTTCTCTTTGCCTGACGCGACACAACAGCTGTTAGAAGAGGCAGTGAAAACGCCTAAACCTCTTGTTATTGGTACAACAGGTTTAGACACACACCAACTCAATCTTTTAAAAGAAGCTTCTGAAGTGATGCCAATTTTATATGCTACAAACATGTCTTTAGGGGTAGCACTCTTAAATAAGTTGGTTAACATTGCGGCTAAAACCTTAGAGGGTTTTGATATTGAAATTGTAGAGCATCATCACAGACATAAAAAAGATGCACCAAGTGGTACGGCATTAACTCTGGGTGAATCAGCGGCTCATGGTCGTGGACTTGACTTAGATAAGGTCCGCATTAGTGGGCGTAATGGTAACATTGGTGAACGTAGTGATGATGAAATTGCTGTAATGGCTATGCGCGGTGGTGATATTGTTGGTCGCCATACAGTGGGCTTTTATAATGATGGTGAGTTTATTGAACTAAACCATACTGCTACCTCTCGCAACACCTTCTCTAAAGGTGCAATACGTGCAGCCTCTTGGCTTGCAACACAAGAAAAAGGTCTCTACTCAATAGCAGACTCTTTAGAATTACAATAGGAAAATATGTGCGCGAAAATATAAATGAAAAATGTGCTGTTGTTGGGATATTTGATCACGAAGAAGCTTCGAAGTTAGCTTACTTTTCACTCCATGCGCTTCAGCATCGTGGCCAAGAAGCTGCTGGAATTAGTTCTGGAGATGGTAAACGTCTTCACACTATCAAAGATCGTGGTTTAGTAACACAGGTTTTTAACGAAACAAAATTAGAAACACTTAAAGGGCATATGGCTATTGGTCATACCCGTTACTCGACAGCAGGTGATGACTCTATCTTAGATGCCCAACCAGTTCATGCTAATTACGACCTTGGGCAGCTTTCTATTGTGCATAATGGTAACCTCACCAATGCACAGGAAATTCGTGATGCATTGATTGAAAAAGGTGCTATTTTTCAAAGTTCTATGGATACTGAAAACCTTATTCATCTGATTGCAAAGTCGGATGAGCGTAAGTTAAAAGAGCGTATTATTGACGCGGTTAAAAAGATTGAGGGTGCTTTCTCTTTAGTGTTTTTAAGCCGATCTAAAATGTTTGCAATGCGTGACCGTTTTGGTTTTCGTCCTTTAGCACTTGGTCGTGTAGGTAAGGGTTATGTGGTTGCTTCTGAAACTTGTGCTTTTGACTTAATTGGTGCAGAGTATATTCGTGATGTTGAACCGGGTGAGCTTTTGATTTTTGAAAAAAACAAGGCACCTCAGTCGATTAAAGTTTTTGAACCTACTCCAAAACATTGTATCTTTGAGTATGTCTATTTTGCACGTCCTGATTCAGAAGTTTTTGGTCAAAATGTTTATCAAAAACGTAAAAATATGGGTGTTGAACTTGCTAAAGAACAACCGGTTGAAGCGGATATGATTGTTCCTGTTCCTGATGGGGGAATTCCTTCTGCTATTGGTTATTCTCAAGAGAGCGGTATTCCTTTTGAGATGGGTATTATGCGTAACCATTACATTGGACGTACCTTTATTGAACCAACACAAGAGATGCGTGACCTGAAAGTGAAGATGAAACTATCTCCTATTACAGATTTGATTAAAGGGAAGCGTATTATTGTTATTGATGATTCTATTGTTCGTGGAACAACTTCTCGTCGTATTATCCGTATGTTAAAAGAGGCGGGAGCCGCAGAAGTGCATATGCGTATCTCCTCACCTCCTACAACAGACCCCTGCTTTTATGGTGTAGATACACCTGATAAAGATAAACTAATTGCTTCAAATATGACTAACCAAGAAATTTGTGAGTATATTGAGGCAGACTCTTTAGCATACCTCTCAAATGAGGCACTCATGCGTAGTGTTAACACTAAAGGTGATGAGTATTGTACGGCCTGTTTTACAGGCGATTACATCGTATAGACTTTTTTTAAAGCCCCTCTTTTGAAGGGTTTTATAAAGAAGTTGTGTGTTAAAAACAACAAAGAAACAAGAGAGTAGTACCTATGAAACTTCAACAGATTTATACTTATGGCGGTTATTTAAAAGAGAAATTTGGTGTCAAAGTACATAAGGTTGCGATCTCTATTTCGGGTTTTACCTGTCCTAATATTGATGGAACGGTAGCACGCGGTGGCTGTACTTTTTGTGAAAATGACTCTTTTAGTCCCTCTCTTGATGGGGTTAAAGAACTCAAAGGATTTCATTTAAATCTTGAATCAAAAGAGAACCCTTTTTTAGAAAAACAACTTTTGCAGTTAGAGATGCAGTTTGATGCGCTTTCAAAACGCCAAGCACGTGAATATGGTGTTGAGAAGTTTCTTGTCTATTTTCAGTCCTTTACCAACACTTACGCACCCTTTGATACACTTAAAGCACTTTATGACAAAGCCCTCTCTTTTGATAATGTTATTGGTCTAAGTATCGGAACGCGTTCGGATTCTATTACGGATGAGACTTTAGAGTACCTAGCAGAGCTCTCTAAAGATAAAGAGATTTGGATTGAGTTTGGTATCCAGTCAGTGTATGATGAAACGCTAGAGCGTATCAACCGTGGGCATGATGCTAAGAATGTTGAAGAGTGGATTAAAAAGTCTAAAAAAGCAGGTCTTAAAGTGTGTGGGCATCTTATCTTTGGCCTTCCCGGTGAAGATAAAGCAATGATGTTAGAGACTGCAAAACAAGCCTACACTTGGGGACTTGACTCTGTAAAGTATCATCCTCTTTATGTAGTTAAACGTACGGCTTTAGCCAATGAATATGCTCGTGGTGAGTTTACTCCCATCAGTGAAGAAGAGTATCTTGAAGTACTGGTAAAGTCTTTAGAGATGAAACCCAAAGAGGTTAATGTACAACGCATAACAGCAGGTGCTGATGATGACTCGCTTATAGCACCACAGTGGTGTCGCGATCGCAATACACAAGTGCGTAATATCAATGCTGCACTTAAAAAAGTAGGTTTAAAGTACTAGCTTTAGCGCCTAAGCAACACATTTAGTTAGTGTGCAAAAGTACGTTTAAAGTCTGCTACATGTTTGAAGTAGGGTGGGTAAGGCATAGCCACTGAAAAGAAGCGTGTCTCACCTGGTTTAAGATCTTTAGCGATGATAAACTCATACTCCACTTTTTGAGGTCGGTATGTTTTTTTATCTTTACTCCCGCCACCAAAAAAGTCAAAAAAACCACTTGGTTTGTAAAAATTCCCGCCTTTTACATTACCTGTTGCATGACCTTTGTTGACAAGTTTTATCTCATATTTTACTTTTCCAATAGTATAGTTCCCTACATTTTGAACATAGCCGCTGTAAACAATCTCTTCAGTGTTTAAAATACGACGATTTTTAACACCAGTTACTTTAGCAATCTTTGTATATTTATCAAGTGCCATAATTAAAAAGGCAGCCACTAAAATAACTACTAAAACTGATGAAAAGATCATGGAGTTTCTAACACTGCTCTTTGTCTCACGAAATGCGACAATAATTGCTAGAGTCAATAGTAAAAGAGAGAGAATAATGACACCATAATGCCATATTGTAAAGTAAGTACTCATTGGCAGTTCACTCCTAACGAAACGTTATAATCTTTGGTATAAGTAAAAGGTTCTACAATAATTTTATAAGCTACTGTACTGTTTTTTTCTAAAACATCTGGTAGTACTATCGACGTTTTTTTAAAGGGGTTTAATGGATAAAGCATATCAAGAACTGCATTGTTGGCTACCTTATAAACTTGTGCTGTCACTTTACACTTATGAAGTGCTCTTTGAGAGTCATTAGAAAGGGTCCCCTTGACAATAAGTGCTTGGGAAAACTCAAGGGCTTTGACCTCTTCAATAGTATGGGTCGTTTTGAAAAGATAGTTATGTAATATCTTATATCCAAGAGTGGGCCCTAACAGTAAAATAACAAATGATAAAAGGACTAAAACAACAGAGACCAAGGTTTTTTTATGAAGCACAACAGCTAAAATTAAAAACAAAATAAACAGAGCAATAACAACACCAAAGAGGATATAGTCATATACTAATAAGTTGTGAATAAAGTTAGCTATTTTAGTTTTCATTTTTTACGTGCATTCTTTTCGGCGATACCGCTCATATTAAAACGACGGGCTAGCTCTTGTTTGATACGATCAGGAGAGATGTTTTTAGCACCTAGGGCAACTAAGACATGATAGGTTAAGTCAGCACACTCATAGATGATTTCATCTTCATCATCATCTTTATAAGCAAACGAAAATTCACCTGCTTCTTCGACCACCTTTTTAAGGATATCGTTGTCACCTTTTGAAAGTAGTTTTGCTGTCCATGAAGTTTCAGGGTCAGCATTTTTACGTTCTAAGATAGTGTGGTAGAGAGTATCAATAACGCCATACATTGCTTCTGTGTTAACTTCGATATCGCTTACAGCATCACCACTTTCAAGTTCGGTAAAAAAGCAAGACTTACGACCGGTATGGCAGGCAACACCCTCTTGCTCTATTTTAATTAAAAGGGTGTCATTATCGCAGTCAATAAAAAATGATTTGATATGTTGTAGATGACCACTTGACTCTCCTTTTTTCCAAAGACGCTGTTTTGAACGTGAAAAATAGTGTGCGAGTTTAGTTTGAAGTGATAACTCTAATGACTCACGGTTCATGTATGCCATCATCAACACTTCATTAGTGATATGGTCTTGTGCAATCACGGGGATAATCTCAGACTTTTCCCAATCTACACGGTTTAAAATTTCTTGCATCAACATTCCTTAGTTAAGGGTTTAAAAGCAAGAATTATACCAAAGGTTTTGGAGTTTTTCATTGTTAAAAGAGGAAGTGTTACTGTGAACATAAAAGAAAAAAGAGTGAAAGGTAAAGGGATAGAAAGTAGGGGGTTATAGTAGCTCACCTGAGTGAGCCTCTTATGTATAAAAACTATTTAGTGTGATGAAACACGTTTTTGAGCATCTTTAGTATCTACCCAAATATTTGGTGTTGATCCACCAGGAGTTAAGAAGATTTTAGCATCTTTGTTAACACGGAGTGCTTCATTAAATAGACCTTGAACTTTAATTTGTTCAAGTTTAAGAAGTCTTGGTGTTAAAGAGAGTGCGATAAGTTTATTGGCTTTAGCGCGAGCATCAGCTTCAATAGTAATGGCTTCTGCTTTACCTTTAGCAGCGATACGAACAGCTTGTGCCTTACCTTCTGCTTCAGCAGCACGTTTTTGTGCATCTTGTTTTGCTTTTTGAACTTCTTGTTCTGCTTGTTGTACTTGTTGTTTTGCAAGTTGAACACGTTCGATTTGCTCTTTAACTTTAAGAGGAAGTACGATTTCACGAAGTTGCACTGATTGAAGTTGAGCAGGTGAATTTTCTAAACCATTCATACTCAGACGCATACCTACTTCAATGGCATCTGCAATAGCATTACGCTCTGTTGGAAGTGCTTCAGCTTCATATTTACCAACAACATTACGAACGACATCACGAACCACAGGGTTAATGATTTTTTCTTCCCAGCTAAAACCCCATGTAGAGATCGTTTGTGCAGCTGTTTCAGAGTTAAGACGATACTGAACTGTTAATTCGATAGCAACCGGTAATCCACGTTTATCAAGAACGGTAATAGCTGGTTTTGTTTTGATACCGTTTTGAGAGTTCATTGCTGACTTTTCAATACGGTTCGCATAGTTAATGATACGTACTTTAGTATCAACAACATAAACTTTTTGAATCACTGGAATGATAAAGTGTAGTCCAGGAAGAAGTGCTTGTGATTCATACTTACCATTAGTTGCTAAAATACCACGTTCACCCTCTGTAATTACAGTAAAAGGTTTTGCTAACACTAAAAGTACAATAAGTGCACCAAAAAAGTAAATTAGTCCTGACTTACCGCCAAGGTTAAAGTCGATTTTTGGAGGACGAGGTGGTTTAAATCCACCACCGCCATTACCGCCACCGCTGTTGTTTGAGCCACTTGCTTTTTTCTTGTTAAAATAATCGTTCATATCTGATGCCATTAGTATTCCTTAATTTTATTGTATATAATGAAGGAAACCTTCATCTTAATTGAACAATAGGTGCACACGTCCACCTATCCACGCTTGCGCCGCTAAGACGACTAAAGTTTGAGTCTTAGTTGATGTATGTTAGGTAATGATCGTACTTTTCAATACGCCCAAAAACCATATCAAAGTAAGTACTTTGAATCTTTTCTGTGATAGGTCCACGTGAACCTGCTCCTACTACGCGACCATCAATGTCACGAACAGGAGTAACTTCTGCAGCTGTTCCTGTTAAAAAGGCCTCATCTGCAATGTAAAGTTCTTCACGTGTAATACGACGACGTACTACTTCAATACCCATGTCTGTTGCTAATTCAATAACCATTTTTTGTGTAATAGATTCAAGTGAATTATCACTTGGCGGTGTGATTAAAACACCGTTACGAATCATAAAAAATGCAGCACCCGTAGCTTCTGCAACATAACCTTGGTCATCAAGAAGAAGTCCTTCATCATAACCACACTCAATGGCTTCATATTTTGCCATTTGAGAGTTAAGATAGTTTGCAGTTGCTTTTGCTTTACCCATGTTAGAGGTATTTGAAGGACGGTTAATAGATGAAATTTTAAGACGAATCCCACGTTTTAGTCCCTCTTCTCCAAGGTAAGCACCCCATTCCCATGCTGCAAGTACCGTTTCAACAGGAGCTTCTTTATGATAAACACCCATAACGCCATAACCTAAAAAGGCAAAAGGACGGATGTAAACATTGTCGCCTGTGAACTCATTTTGACGTACCAGTTCGATTTGAGCTTTGTTAAGCTCTTCTACTGTGTATGGAATATCAATTAAGGTCATTTTTGCTGATTGAATCAGACGTTCTGTATGGTCGTTAAGACGAAATATTGCATAACCTTTAGCTGTTTTATAAGCTTTAGTCCCTTCAATAACACCATTCCCATAGTGAAGGGTGTGTGAAAGTACGTGAGTTTGTGCTTCGTTCCAAGGGATGAACTTACCGTTCATCCATATTGTTTTGGCTGCGTCCATTTAAGGCTCCAAAATTTGTAATTTTTATAAAGTTTGATATTTTATCTAAGAGTTCATTAGTAGTTTGTTAGGTGAGAAGTGTAAATGAATATAGAGCCCTTAAATAGGGCTTTTAAAGGGGTGCAAATTTAGTTTTTTGAGGGTGTGTTTACCATCCACATTGAGAAGATATTAATGTAATTCCAAAATGATTGAACATACTCAGTATGAACACCTTCTTCTTCAAGTTTAGGTAAAAGTTCTGCATACATGGCTAACCAACTATGACGACCTTTCTCATCAATTCTAAAAGGAGCATGCCGTCCAACCATTCGAGGTTCACCACGGGTTTGTGCAAAGTAGTCTGGTCCTCCACACACCTGTATAAAGAAGTCACAAGCTTGTTTCTTAGCTGTTTCAAAGTCATCTTCATCATGTATCGGAAACAAAAAGTCGATGTCACTATGACGAATCATCTCATAATGATCATCGACTAATTGACGAAAACGTTTTTCGCCTACTTGGTGATAAAAACCAGGATGTGGCATTGTAACCGTAGGACGAACACTAAGTTCTCCATCACTAATTTTTAATTCCATAAAATACCTTTGTTTTGTGGGCCGATTATATAGATGTGTCAATTAAAAGATGCTAAACTCTTTTTTAACCACGAATAGTAGTTAATGGATAAAGGTCGTAACTAAGAGGACGGCTAAAGTAAGATAAGATGGGATGGGCTAATGCGTAAAAAGAAAGTGATAGTGTCAGCATGTTTACTTGGTGAGATGTGTCGGTATGATGGAACCACCAAAGGTATTGATGCCATAAAAGCAAAATTTGGTAATGATGTACAAATTATCCCTTTTTGTCCTGAAGACCCTGTTTTAGGAACACCACGTGAACGTATCTCGGTTATCTTCTCTGAGGATAAGTATCGTGTGATAACAGATGAAAGTGGTATTGAAATCACTTCGGCTATAACACTACAAACGCAAAACATCATCAAACAGCATCCTGATGTGGATATGGTAATTTTAAAGTCTAAGTCTCCTAGTTGTGGTCTTGGAACAACGCCTATTCTCTCTAAAAACAAAAAGCTAATGCGCTATGAAAATGGCATTGCAGCACAATATTTTATGGATACTTTAACTGAGATAGATATTATGGATGAACATCAATTCCTAGATGAATATGAAAACTAGTATAATTTCAAAATATTAAAGAAATTACCAAAGTCATCCTTAGATGATATCGTTGTGTAATCTCTGATAAAAAAGGAAACTATATGTTAGAAGTAGGAACAAAAGCCCCCGAGTTTTGCCTCCCCAACCAAGATGATGTTGAGATCTGTTCTCGTGACTTAAAAGGGAAGTGGATTGTACTTTATTTTTATCCAAAAGATAATACTCCTGGATGTACCACTGAGGCTTGTGACTTTAGTGAAGCCCTTCCTAAGTTTGATAACTTAGATGCCATTATCTTGGGTGTGAGCGCAGACTCTCCTAAAAAACATACAAACTTCATAGAAAAACATAACTTAGAAATCACACTGCTTGCAGATGAAGAGACCTCAATGATGCAAGAGTATGGTGTATGGCAGTTGAAAAAGAACTATGGTAAAGAGTATATGGGTATTGTCCGTTCAACGTTTATTATCAACCCTAAAGGTGAGATAGCAGCGGCATGGGAAAATGTACGTGTACGTGTGAAACGTAAAAAAGAGGGTGTTGAGACAGTTACGGTTCATGTTGATGTTGTTCGTGAGGCTTTAGAAGCGTTACAAAAGTAGTACGTTAGTATCGTTTTAGAGTGAAAGCATATTCCGAGTGAGACTCGGAATAAAAGTTGTTAGCGATTTAGTATCGGTAACGGATGTAGAGACGAATATCTTGCGCTGTGTCAACAATCTGTGAAGCTGCAGCTATTGATCTTGGATCTCCAGCTGCCGCAGCAGCTTGAATATCAGTAATTTTAGTTGCTGTACCCGTAGTACTTCCAAAGAAACCATTACTTCCCGTATAAGCATAATCAACATAAGTATAACGCAGTTGAATACTTAAGATATCATCTACAATAGGCTCTGTCCAGTATGCTTCATACGCGTCACCACGTGCGGCTACTTTAGAACCAGATAGTGTATCTTCTGCATAGGTAATTGAACGCCAGTATTGACTACCATGATTGTACTCTAATCCGAAACGACCATTTTCAGAGAAAGTAGGTGTTTGAAGCCCTGCCCAGTAAGAGTAACCTGTCTCACGATCGCTAGAACCTAGCATTGTTTGACCAGCATCAGGGTTTGTAATACTTGTTGCACCACTGATAAAGAACATACTTTCATCTAAGAAGTCACTCCACTCATTACCGATACCATTCATTACAAAGTTAGCTGTAATAGAGTGCATTCCACCAACAGTTTGCATACCTAAAAACTGTCCTGTTGATGGATTTACATTAGCATCAATCAAGTTTGCAGCATAGTAATATTGTGTTGCAAATGAGTATTGCCCATCACTATAAGGAACAAAGATAAGCCCCCCTAAGTCAATATTAGGAATATCTTTGCTATTGGTAGCATATGACCCTGTAATTGGATTTACAGTATTAGCAGTACTTGGATTTACAGTGAAAAATTTTGGACCAGCATTAGTACCACCACGACCGGCACAAAACTTCACATACATTCCATCGATACCAGTTAAGTCTTCAAATGAGAACTTAGAGCTAAGACCATCAAACTCAACATTAATAGTATGTCCCATTGGTGATGCAGCAGAATCATCTTCACGTAAATTAATTAAGTGTCCATTGGTAGAAGGACGACGACCTATACTGAATGTCCAAGGAATATCGCTACCTAAAAATGTATCATTTCTATAAAAGAAGTATGCAGAACGAACACGTACAATATCATCATAAGGGTTTTCGTTGGTAATCCAATCAAAGGTTTCAAAACCAGCTATTTGACCGGTGTACCCACTTCTTGCACCATAAGCTTTGTTGTATGCTAATTGGCCAGTAAAGCTAAGATGCTCATTAGCTGCCCAGTTCATGTTTAACCAGAGTCTGTTTGTTAAAAGTGCATCATTTCCAGCAGTGTCTTCGCCTGCAGCATTTTTACCTGCCATTTTATATTGAAGATTATCAACAGTGGTTCTAAAGTCTACACTAAACTTCAGGTGATTACCCGCAGTATTTTTGTTGATTTGAGAAAGTGTTTTATCAAAGTACTCTAAAGATTCTTCGGTCTCTTCTTCGAAACTCATTTCATCTTCATCATCCTCATCCTCGTCATCTCCCTCATCGTCAGCGTCTTCACTTTCGTCAGCATCTTCATCGTCTGAATCTACTGTGGCGACTTCTTCGCTTTCATCTGCGTCTTCATCAACTGTTTTTTCAGCTTTTAAGTCAGTAATTTCAGTTTGAAGTTTTTTCATCTCATCTTCCATAGCTTGGAAGCGGTCATACATCGTTGCTGCATTGGCATTGCCTGATAGTAATGCAGCCACTGCAAGTGACATTAGTAGAGGTTTGTTCATTTATATTCTCCTTAGAACAGTGCTTTTAATAACTTATAATTATTATAAATTATAATATTAAACCACTCATTGCACCCATAGTAACGAAAGAAATATAAAAGTAGTTTTAAAAGGACTCTATGTAAAGAATATAACAAAGTTATCACGTCTATATAGTTACATAAAGCGCAAAACGGTAAATAAGACAAGAGTAAAGCTACTATTAACTCTTTTTTATGTATAATTTCGCGATTTTCTCTCCTTATGAGTTGAAAAACAAAACAAGTATCACGCCAAAAATGGGTGCGAGTTTGTCTGAAAAAATAGACAAATGAGCCGGCGATACTGAAGCAAACCTGTAAAATCTAACGCACAAAGCGTTAACACAAGGACCTCTTATGGTAACTATGAAAGACTTATTAGAATGTGGTGTTCACTTCGGACACCAAACTCGTCGTTGGAATCCGAAAATGAAAAAATACATTTTTGGTGTTCGTAAAAACATCTATATTATTGATTTACAAAAAACATTACGTTATTTCCGTAATACATACCAAATCGTTTTAGATGCAGCAGCTGAAGGTAAAACAGTACTTTTCGTTGGTACTAAAAAACAAGCTCGTAACTCTATCAAAGAAGCAGCTATCAAATGTGGTATGCCATATGTTGATAACCGTTGGTTAGGTGGAATGCTGACTAACTACAACACAATCTCTAAATCTATCCGTAAACTTGAAATTATCGAGAAGATGGAAGAAAATGGTCAAATTGAACTTCTTACTAAGAAAGAAGCGTTAATGATGACACGTCAAAAAGGGAAACTAGAAGCATACCTTGGTGGTATCCGTAACATGAAAACTTTACCAGACTTAATGTTTGTTATTGATGCTGTTAAAGAGCATATCGCTGTTAACGAAGCACGTTGTTTAGGTATCCCAGTTGTAGCGCCACTAGATACTAACTGTGACCCAGATTTAATTACTTACCCAATTCCTGGAAATGATGATGCGATTCGTTCAATTCAACTTTTCTGTCGTGAAATGGCTGAAGCTATTAACGAAGGTAAAGCACTAAACGCAGAAAACGCTAACTCTGAAGAAGAAGCACCTGCTGAAGTACCAACTGAAGAAGTAGCTGCTGAAGAAGCTCCTGCTGAAACAAAAGAAGCGTAGTTATGGCAGTTACAGCAGCAATGGTAAAAGAGTTGCGTCAAGCAACTGATGCTCCAATGATGGATTGTAAAAAAGCCTTAACTGAGTCTGATGGCGATATGGTTAAAGCTACTGAGTGGCTAAAAGAACGTGGTGTTGCAAAATCTGCTAAAAAAGCAGATCGTATTGCAGCTGAAGGTTCAATTGGTTTCAAAGTATCTGATGATTTCAAACAAGCTTCTTTAGTTGAAGTAAACTCTGAAACAGACTTTGTTGCTCAAAATGACGAATTCAAAGCACTAGTTGCTATGTGTGTTGGTCAAGTGTTTGACACTAAATGTGATGATGCAGCAGCACTTCGCGATACTGATTTTAATGGCGCACCTTTTAGTGATTCATTTGATCAAGCTGTTGCAAAAATCGGTGAGAAAATCGACTTACGTCGTTTAACAACTTTTACAGGTAATGAAAACACAGCTATTAATGGTTATGTTCACTCAACAACTCGTATTGGTGTTATTGTTTCTATTGAATGTGATTCAGCTGCAACTGCTGCTGCTTTAGCTCCTGTTGCAAAACAAGTAGCAATGCACGCATCTGCAATGAAACCTTCAACACTTTCTTACAAAGATTTAGATGCTAAATATGTAGAAGAAGAGACAAAAGGTCGTATTGAAGCGATTAAAACTGAGAACGAAGAGCGTGCACGTTTGAAAAAACCACTTATCAACGTTCCTAAGTACATCTCTATGAGTCAATTAACGGAAGAAGTTTTAGCACAAGCTGAAGTGGACATCAAAGCAACTCTTAAAGAACAAGGTAAACCAGAGAAAATCTGGGACAAAATTGTTCCAGGTCAAGTAGCTCGTTTTATCGCTGATAATACAACTCTTGATAAAGAAGTTGCATTACTAGATCAAAACTATGTTCTTGATGACAAATTAACAGTAGCTCAAGCAGTTGAAGCTGCTGGTAAAGCTGCTGGTGGTACTGCTAGTATCACTGCTTTTGTTCGTCTTGAAGTAGGTGAAGGTTTAGAGAAGAAAGTAGATAACTTCGCTGAAGAAGTTGCTGCACAAATGGCATAATCCTTAGGGATTATTTCATGAAGAGGGCTATCCTCTTCATAACCCAATACAACTAGCATTTATAGGTGCTAAGAGATAGACCCTTCTGCTATGTTTCCCAATAACTAACCCAAAACTAACCCAAAACTAACTATAATAATTTTATGAATTTATTACGCGCTCAAAACTTAGCACACACCTTTGAATACCCTCTTTTTAATGATGTCTCTTTAGAACTCAATGCTGGCGAAAGTATTGCTATTATTGGTGAGAGTGGGAGTGGAAAATCAACACTTTTACACATACTCTCAACGCTCTTAGAACCTGATGAAGGAAGTATTACCTTATTAGACCAAGAGTTGTACAATATTAAAGATAAAGCGCTTGTAGCGATGCGTAAAGATGATTTGGGAATGATCTTTCAGTCACACTACCTGTTTAAAGGTTTAAGTGCTTATGAAAACCTTGAAGTAGCTTCTATCCTTTCTGATGAAGCTATTGATCAAAACTTACTCGAACGTTTGGATGTAACACGAGTTATTGAGCAGAAGGTAACCGAGCTCTCTGGTGGTCAGCAACAACGTATCTCTATTATTCGGGTATTAACAAAAAAGCCACGTATTATTTTTGCAGATGAACCAACAGGTAACCTTGATAATACTACGGCTGTAACGGTGATGGACTTACTCGATGAGTATGTAAAAACACAAAAGGCAGGTATGATATTTGTTACCCATAACAATGACCTTGCCATGCGTTGTCAACGTGTTTATGAACTTAAAGATAAGACCTTAGTAAAAGTAAAATAGATGGAGTGGTCACAACTTTTTCTTGAAGCAAATGTTGTTGGCTTTATCCTACTATTTATCCGTTTTGGGGCACTATTTTTAGCAGTACCTATCTTTTCACACACTTCGATTCCTGTAACCATTAAAGCAGCTATGGCTTTTTTCTTTACCGTAGTTTTTTATGCTTCTTTACCTCCTTTAACGCTACAAATAACGGTACCTACTTTAACTATAGCTATTTTGAGTGAGATGTTATTTGGACTCAGTATTGGTATCGTTTTGCAGCTTGCTTATAACATTATCACCTTTGCTGGGGGTCAGATATCTTTTATGATGGGTTTCTCTTTAGCCTCAGCGATTGATCCCCAAACAGGTGTTTCCATGCCTATCATCTCGCAATTTTTATCCCTACTAGTCCTTATGATGTTAATGATGATAAACATGCACCATTGGGTGATTTTATATATTAGTGATTCGCTTGCCGCCATTCCTCTCGGAGGGTTTATGTTAAGTGAACATCTCTTTAATTATATAATTTATGCGAGTTCTCAGATGTTTAAAATAGGTTTTATGATTGCCTTTCCTATCATTGCACTCTCATGGTTAGCAGATATTATTTTCGGAATGTTGATGAAAACAATGCCTCAATTTAACCTACTTGTTATTGGATTTCCTATTAAAATTATGGTCTCTTTTGTTGTTATTATTGCAACTTTGGCTTCTACAATGATGATTATGGAAGGTGAGATGTTAAAGTCTTTCAATTGGTTAGAAAATTTATTTTAAGTGACAAATAACCAATTTTAAATTTTTTTAGTTATACTTTATGATAATTGAACCCTCTGAATAAAAAAGCATGATCTGTTAGTTTATTGAGAGGATTCAATTTATACTCTTTAGGAGCCTCTTTATGAAAATTCTTTTGTTTGGTGATAACCCCGTAGTGGCAAAACTTGTGACACTTAGCGCGCAAAAAACTGGTGATGAAGTTAGTGTTGTGACTGCCTTGTCAGATGTTGAACCGGGTGAGTACGGACTTTTTATTGTAGATGACGGAATATATGATGCCAGTGTGGTTGAAGAGATACAATCAAGTGTGGTTATCAATAAAAGTATGTTTATGGCAACACGTTCTACGGAGATTCCATCAGGTTTTGACATAACGCAATACAAGCCCTTTTTACCAACCGATTTAGTAGAGACCTTTACTAACATTGAGACTGTAGAACCTGTTGAAGAGATTACAGAAGATGAACTTGTCGATTTACCAGAAACTGTAGAAGACGAAGAACTTGTTTTTGAAGATGAAGATCTTATTTTAGAGCTTGATGATGAGGATGAAACAGTACAAGAGAGTACCATTGATGCAATGGATTTAAACCTTGATGCTGAAGAAGAGTTAGAGATAGAAGAACTTGAAACGCTTTCAGATGAAGAGGAACTTGTACTCGACGAGGTAGAGACTCTTAGTGATAGTGTCTTAGATGAGAGCGATGTTGAAGAGGTTAAAAGCCTTTTAGAAGATGCTGAGTCCGATGAAGAAGAAGCAGTTGCTTCTCTTAATGAAAGTAGTGTTGATGAAGTTGCAGCTGCCTTAGAAGAACTCGAAGAGATGGATCTTGAAGAAGAACTTGTATTAGAAGATGACGTTACGGAAGAAACGTTGGATCTTGAAGATGATGATATGTCTGAAGAAGAAGCCTTAGATATAGATGCGCTACTAGAAGATGTTGAAGATGAAACACCGGTAGCGCTAGAAAGTGACGAGACAGAAGAAGAGAATGTTTTAGAAGAAGTTCTAGAAGTAGAAACTGAAGAAATTATAGAGGACGAAGTAGCAACAGAAGAAACAGTTGAAGATACTCCTGAAGTAATGGATGAAAGCAGTGCTCTTGATGCCTTAAATGATCGTATTGCTGCGGCTCAGATAGCTCCTGAAGAGGATGTTGCGACGGAAGATGAAAATCTTGATATTGATAGTTTACTTGAAGAGATGGATGACACGGTAGAAGAGTTGAGTGAGAGTGAAGAAGCTGTTGTAGAAGATGAGGAAGTCCTTCTTTTAGATGAAGAAAATGATACTGAAGAACATATTGATTTACAAGAAGATGAAAGCCTTGAAGCGATAGCAACTGCAGATGAAGATAGCGTTGTAACGGAAGTATCGACAGAAGAAGCATTTGAAACTGAAGTAGAAGATACACTTGAACTAGAAGATGAAGATGTTGAAGATGTTGAAGAAGTTGAAGAAGTTGAAGCCACCCTTGAGTTGGAAGTTGAAGAAGAAACCGTATCCGATATCGAAGCAACACCTGAAACGGTAGAAGATGATAGAACTGATGAAGAACTTAGTGGCGCACAAGCGAGTGAAGAAGCTGCAGAATCTATTGCTCAAGAGCATGACGAAAATGCTTTAGATGAAGATGATATAGAAATAGTAGAAGAAGATATGAGTGAAACTGCAGCTACTGATGCTATTGAAGAAGATTCTGAAGAGGATGACGTTGTAGTTGATCTTGAAGAAGCAATAGTAGATGAAACTACAACACAAGATGTAGAAGAAGCGATTGAAACGTCTGATGAGATTAGTGTTGAAGAGGTAAAAGAAGAGAGTGCTGAGGTATCGGATGAAGAAGTATCTGACTTAGACACAGAGATTGACGAAGATGACTTAGAGAGTTTAGAAGATAAAATTGAAGAGGCTATGGATGCCTTAAGTGAAGAAGATTTAGCAACAGAAGTAGATGATGAAACCTTACTAGATATTATTGAAGAGACAAAATCTGAAGCGGGACTTGATGATGATATGCTGGCTTCACTAGATGCTCAAGAGATGAAAATAGCTGTTGGTGAGGCTGAAGCTGTGTCAGACGTTGAAAATGATGTGGATGAAACACAACTCCAAGTAGGTGAGAGTGAGTTCGCATCTTTAGGTGCAGAAGCATTAGAAGAAGCGAAGACTCAAGAGAGTGAAGAAGAGAATACTTTAGATGAAATTGAGGACTTTGTGGATGCGGGAGAGGCAGAAGTTGATGTTTCTTCACCAAAAGGTTTGCAAGCACTTGAAAATCTTGTTAAAATTCTAAAAGATAAAGATATTGTTGCCTCATTAAAAGGTAGTAGTATCAATATTAATATATCTTTTGGAGATGCAGTTGAATTGTGATAGCGGTGCGATATTAGTACTATCTGGCCCAAGTGGTGCTGGAAAAAGTTCTTTGATTAAAAAAGTAGAAAAAGAGATTGGTGCATTTTACTTCTCAATTTCAACAACCACACGTGCTATGCGTGAGGGTGAAGTTGATGGTGTTGACTATCTTTTTGTAAGTGAAGAGGCCTTTAAAAAAGATATTGCAGATGAATATTTTTTAGAGTATGCTTTAGTACATGGCAACTACTATGGAACCTCGTTAAAGCCTGTTAAAGAAGCTTTAAAAGAGGGGAAGCTTGTTATTTTTGATATTGACGTTCAAGGTCATGATGAGGTACAAAATCGTCTCTCAGACATTACCACGTCGGTGTTTATTACCACGCCGAGTCTTAAAGTGTTGTCGGAACGTTTAAATAAACGAGGCACGGATGCGGTTGAAGTTATTGAGGGTCGTATTGAGATGGCTAAACGCGAAGTACAGCGTATTAGTGAGTATGATTATCTAATAATTAATGATGATTTAGATGAGGCTGCTAGTGTCTTAGTAAGTATCGCTAAAGCCGCTCGTATGAAAATTCCAAGCTTGCAAATCAATGAATTTGTACATCAATGGGAAGCTGACGCCTAATAGTTTTTGGGTTTGATGTTTGTAATGAAAGCAAAATATGTGTTGTTTCTAAAACAATAACTAAAAAATCAAATTTAAAAATCGTTTTGTAAGCAAAGCAAAGTTACAATAGCGCAATATTTTATAAAGGATTTACATGCCACAGATTCCAGGTGGGTTTGAATTAGTATTAATTCTAGCCGTTGTATTACTACTTTTCGGCGGTAAAAAAATTCCAGAACTTGCAAAAGGTCTTGGTCAAGGTATCAAAAACTTCAAAAAATCTGTTAAAGATGATGATGCACCTGCGGAAACAGCTGATGATGCTGATGACGTTAAAAAAGTTGAAACAACTGAAGAAACTGCAGCGACTAAACCCGCTGAAGACACTACAAAACAAGCATAACATTGAAACAACGTGTATCCGCGCTCTTGCGCGAACGCTTCGAGCGTGATGTCGTTTTAGAAAAGCCAAAAGATCGCTCTTTTGGTCATTTTGCTACCCCAATTGCTTTTTCTCTTGCTAAAGAACTCCGTAAATCACCTATGATTATTGCTGAAGAGTTAGCAACATCATTTGGCGAATCAGATATGTTTGCATCGGTAGAGTCTGTTAAGGGCTATATCAACATGCGTCTTTCTGAAAAGTTTTTAAGTGAGTATGCTGCATGGGCTCTTGAAAACGAAGCAACCTTTGGACGCAATGATAATGGCGAAAAAATGCTCTTAGAATTTGTGAGTGCTAACCCAACGGGTCCGCTCCATATTGGGCATGCTCGTGGGGCGGTTTATGGTGATACATTACTGCGTTTAGGACGTCGTTTAGGTCATGACATTACTGCTGAGTATTATGTTAATGATGCGGGAAATCAGATCGATTTACTGGGTCTTTCCATTCAGCTTGAGGGTCGTGCCAATATCTTAAACGAAGATGTGGAATATCCTGAGAGTTTCTATCGCGGTGAGTATATGAGTGATCTTGCCAAAGATGCTGTGGCACATTTTGGCGAGGCTATTTTAAAAGATGAAGCACGTCAAAAAGAGTTGGCACTTTGGGCAAAAGACAAGGTAATGGAGCTTATCGTTTCAGATCTTGGTGATGCTAATATTCATTTTGATACTTTTGTAGCGGAGTCGGGTCTGTATGAAGACTGGGATCGTGTTATGAAAAAAATGGGTGATTCTGTTTATGAAGCAGATGACAAGATCTGGATTAAATCGTCTCTTAAAGAAGATGAAAAAGATCGTGTTGTTGTTCGTGATGATGGTCGTCCTACTTATTTAGCAGGTGACATTGTTTACCATAATCAGAAGTTTGAACGTGGGTATGACCACTACATTAACATCTGGGGAGCTGACCACCATGGTTATATTCCTCGTGTTAAAGCTGCGGTTGATTTCTTAGGTTATGACTCTAAAAAACTTGAGGTACAACTTGCACAGATGGTAAGCCTTCTTAAAGATGGTGAACCTTACAAGATGAGTAAACGTGCGGGTAATGTTATCTTGATGAGTGATATTGTAAACGAAATTGGTTCCGATGCCCTTCGTTTTATCTTTGCTTCGAAAAAATCTGATACCCCTTTAGAGTTTGATGTTAATGAACTTAAAAAACAAGATAGCTCTAACCCCGTGTTCTACGTGCAGTATGCCCATGCACGTATTCAGACCATTATTGGTAAAAGTGACTTAGACTTAGAGGCAATAATGGCTTCAAGTCTGACCGGTTTAAGTGAAGATGCTGATTCATTGATGTTTGAAGCATTGTTACTTCCGGAAGTGATTGAAGATGCTTTTAATTCACGTCAAGTACAAAAAATGACCGATTATCTGAAGTCATTAGCCGCGCTATATCATAAGTTTTACTATGATGTACGTGTTCTTGGTAGTGATGATGAAGCAAAACTGTTAAAACTTTACTTAGTAGTGGCAGCCTCACTTAGAACGGGTCTATCCATGTTAGGTATTACCGCAAAAGATCGTTTAGAATCAGACGATAAGTAATACAAGAGCTTTTTTTTGTTACACTCAGGCTATGAAATCTCTTAGCCTGATACTTCTTTTATCCACAGCTATTTTAGCTGAATGCACCTCCACATATAACACTTTTAAAGTTGACGAACAGGCTTACTTACAAGTGAAGAAGATTAATGTTGCTAGTTTTAAAGCAGATGAAATCTTTAAAAAGTATTTAGAAAGTTCTCACACGCTTCTTGAAGAATGCCCCAACACTATCTCCTTAGATAAACAGTATGTTCTCAAACGTGAGCTGAAAAAACTTGAAAAAGATAGTGAAAAATATAAAGTAGCACAACTTTATGAAATTCGTAAAAATGCCTTGGGCTCACGTGATACAATAACGGTGTACCGCAATGGTACCATTACTCCGGTGCGATAATGCGAAGTTTATTCCTACTTGTTACCTTAGTAAGTTTAGCTTTTAGTTTTGAGTGTGTGGTATTGCAAGATAGTTTTACCGCTAAAAGTAGTGTGTATAATAAAGAGGCTAAATCAGATTTAAATGCAACTCAATTGTACAAAATGGTTAATGAAAAGATTGATGTTCAAACAGCACTTTTAGCCTATTGTAGTGATATGCTAAGTTTATCAACCCAGTATTACTATATACAAGAGATACGACGTGATGGTAAAGCACGTGATAGGTACGCTACTTTAGCCTTACAAGAGTTTCGAAAAAGATTTGGTATTAAACCTAAGGTTAATACTGTTTATCAAAACACAGGTACGCGCTCAACAGTAGGGCATAGACCCAGTAACTTTCCCTCAGTTGGCACTAAACCGATGCCACCATTAATGCGGTTTTAAGAGGATATGATGATAAAAGTTTCTGCCATACAGATGCAAATGCAAGAGAATTATGTTAAAAATATCGAAACAGCTAAAAGATTAGTTCGTGAAGCAGCTGCAAATGGGGCACATATTATTTTACTGCCAGAACTGTTTGAATCGCTTTACTTTTGTAAAGATAAAGATGAGAAATATTTTTCATGGGCAAAAACGTTGAAAGATAACACCCTCATAGAAGGCTTCGCTTTTTTAGCAAGAGAGTTAAATGTGGTACTGCCTATTAGTTATTTTGAAGTTGAAGATGGACATTATTATAATGCTTTAGTGGTTATTGATGCTGATGGTACTGTGTTAGAAAATTATCGTAAAACACATATCCCTGATGGACCAGGATATGAAGAAAAGTTTTATTTTGAACCGGGAAACAGCGGTTTCAAGGTGTGGGATACTAAGTATGCCAAAATAGGAGTGGGAATTTGTTGGGATCAATGGTTCCCTGAAACTGCAAGAAGTTTAGCATTGATGGGGGCAGAACTTATTTTTTATCCTACAGCAATAGGAAGTGAACCTGAGATAAATATTGATTCTAAAGAACATTGGCAACGGGTACAACAGGGTCATGCAGCTGCCAATACAATTCCCATCATAGCAGCAAACCGTTTTGGCGTAGAACAAGGTGACACGTGTAATCTAACTTTTTATGGAAGCTCTTTTTTAACTGACTACACAGGAAAAATTATTGCCGAAGCTTCTCGTGATATTGAAGAACTTGTTAGTGCTGAGTATGATCTTGAAGATATTAAAAAACAGAGAGAATATTGGGCACTTTTAAAAGACAGACGACCCGAATGTTATCTCTAAGTATCTCATGAAATTATAATACATATAACCCTGTTTTATGGGGTTTGTAATAGGTTACTACAATTGATTACTAATCTTCTCAAAAGCTCTTTTTCTAACTAAAAATACCTCTTTTAACACTTTTTCCACATTAATCAGGACTAGTATCCAGCTCATCTAAATGCGACACGCTCTCACAGTAGTAGCGCGATAGATTAATATTATTTTATGGGAGAACATATGAAACGTTCACTTAAATTAGCAACAGCGGCTGTAGTAGCCTTAAGCGCAACGTCAGCAATGGCAACAAATGGAACAAACCTAGTTGGTTATGGTGCGAAATCTCGTGCAATGGGTGGAACTGGTGTGGCACAGTATCAAGGTGCAGAATCAGTTTTTAATAATCCTGCGCTGATTGGTTATTCTGAAGAAGATGAAGTTACCATTGGTGGAACAATTTTAGCACCTGATGTTAGTTATACGATGGGTGCTCAAGAGCAGACAAGTGATGCTTCTGCAAGTATTATTCCAGCAGTAGGAATGGTTCATAAAATATCTGATGAATATTCTATTGGTTTAGCGATGTACGGTGTTGGTGGTATGGGTATTGATTATGCAAACAATCCTTTTAATCCAGGTGAACGTATGAGTGACAACCTTATGACAATGCGTCTTTCTGTACCTATGGCATATACTACAAATGGTTTTTCAGTAGGTATTGCACCTATTATTGAATATGGTGCTTTAGCAATGTCTAAAGGTACTGTGGGACAAGATGGTGGTGTTACAAGTGATATCGCTTTTGGTTATGAGGTGGGTTTAGCATATACAAATTCAGGGTATACCATAGGTGCTGATTATAAGTCTGCAATTGAACATGACTACAAAGGTACTTTTAACAGTAACACAACGGGTGGTACACAGAGTTTATTAGACTCTCCCGCAGTAGCAACAGTGGGTGCTTCATATAATTACAATGAGAGCACCGTTTCTATTGAATATAAAAATATTGCATATGGCTCAGCAAATGGTTTTCAAGATTTTGGTTGGGAAGATCAAAATGTTTATGCTATTGGTTATGAGTATGCGCGTGATAATTGGGCTGCACGTGCCGGTTTAAACTATGGAGCACAACCTATTGATACAAACGCTCCATCTGCAATTGGAAGTTTAATGGCATTTCCTGGTGTTACTGAGATGCATTATACGGCAGGTGGTAGTTATGCATTTAATGACAAAATGTCTTTAGATGTAGCTTTTGTTTATGGAAAGGGTAGTGCAAGTACTGAAAACTTTGGTCCTTTGAATATTGAAGCAGTTAATGACCAATTCTCAGCAACAGCTGGATTAAATATCGCATTTTAGTTATTGATATCCCTTGACGTTCTAGCTTCTAAGTTAGAACGCCCAAGAAAGTAAAAAAGTTTACACTGCAAAATAAACATTATTCATAGTAAAAAACCTAAAAGATAGATATCTTGAAATGTATGATACTTTAGCTTA
>Ga0256826_1000486_pt1 | contig 24048 bp, 20 predicted proteins | sample CV79metaG_FD_185975 | JGI IMG/M metagenome (GOLD analysis project Ga0256826, IMG submission 185975) | Hydrothermal vent microbial communities from East Pacific Rise, Pacific Ocean - CV79 | ecosystem: Environmental > Aquatic > Marine > Hydrothermal vents | place: Pacific Ocean: East Pacific Rise...
ATTTTGTAGTTATATATCTGTAATCTGAAATATTTTCAAATTGCCCCTCAAAAATCGATGATGCAAATTTCATCGCATCTTTCTCATTTTTGATACTTATTTTCTCTTTTTTCACCCAATAATAAATGGGAGAAAGAACAATATCAACCCGCCCCTTTGTTTTTTCCTCAATTACAGAATCTTTTGTAATATAAAGAATGGGACGATTTTTAATCTTCGGAATCTTGAACTTCAATATCAACTATCCTTTTTACTTTTAAATTGTAGATGAATTTAAACGAGTCGCTTACTGAATTTGTAGAGTAATAAACTGAACCTTTTAAAAAATAATTTTTGGTGGTATTAAATTCCGCCATATTATATATTTTCATCTTTTCTATATTATCGTCGCTTTCTAACATTTCGCAACTAAGAGGTATTTCTCCAATATCGGAATCGGAAGAAAGTTCAACTGCTTCAGAGTCTTGATTTTCGTAAATATCAAGTCCAATAGAATATGCTAAATTTCTACTCATAAAATTACAGTCAATAATCGTATTATCTTTATTGTAACTAAAATAGAAAAAATCTTCCCAAGGCACTTGTAGAATTTCCTTGTCATCGCTTTTTGCCTGATATTCTGAAATAATTTGATTGAATTGAGAACGATTTACAATTAAACCATTTAAGAAATTTATATCGTTTAATACAATTTCAGTATCAAGATTTCTAGCGATAGAATCAGTGTCAAGAGTATCTAATAAAAGTTGGAGGAAAAACTCGCCATCTCGGATTCTGTAAGTATTAAAAATATATTCAAAAATTGGCATATATTTCTCTTTTACTTTTAAAACTCTGTTTGGGGTAGTTTTATTAAAATCTTCCATTATTAAATTTATATTGATAGCTTTTGACATTATGTCAAGTTCAAATGCAAGTGAAAAAAGACCATCTTCATCAGAAATTGGTGGGTAAGCTCCAACTAATAATTCTAAAGTTTCTGGGTCTTTTATCTCTTTTGTAATGGCGGATAAGACTTTTTCAATATCATTTATTACGACTTTTGTCTGATTCAATTTCTCAACATTTTCAATATGCTTAAAACTTTTTGTCATTAAATCAAAAGAGTTCATAATCATAAGTGAAATGAGGGATAAAATTCCTAAAGTTACAAAAAGTGCAACAGCTTTTCTCATATTTCTTCTTTTTTCAAAATTATATCAAATCCAAAAATTTAAATACTAAAAGCTTGAGTTGGACAAGTGGAAATACAAAAACCACAGTTTGTACATTTATCATAATCTATTTCGGGTCTAAAAAGCCCCAAAAATTGAATCGCATTATCTAAACAGGAATCTTTACAACTGGAGCAAATAACATTTTGCCAAGCTACACAAGATAAAATATTTAGTGTAACTTTAGCATTTATATACTGTGGGTTTTCAAGATTTAAAACAGGTTTTTTACAAGCATCTACACAATCTTGACAATAGGTACAACCACTTTCTGCAAACGAAATTTGCGGAGTATTGTCAATTATTTTAATAATATTTTCATCACAGGATTTTGCACAATCTCCACCACAATCTACACAGTATTCTAAAAAAAACATATCCTCTTTTGGGGAATGTGGCGGACGAATATATTTTGATACCTCATCTTTTTTAAACATCTTTTTGAAGAAGTTCCGTCTTGATTCTTCCACAAATATCCTTTTTAATAAATTGTAGCAAATTTTAAAGATGTCGATATATTTTTTAGAAAATAAAGGATTTTAAATGAATAAAAAATTAGCTTTTCTAGGTTCAACTTTGATTCTAGCTTCTGGATTAGTAGCAAATCAACCAGCTCAAATCTTGAAAATTCCAGGAAACAGTTGGCAACTATTTGGCTTCAATCAAGAGGTCGATTTAGATAAAACTTTTATTGGAACTTCTGTAAAGATTGTGTGGGCTTGGGATAATCATAAGGGTGATTGGGTTTCATACTCTCCACAATATGCAATGAAAATGGCTTTAAAAGAGCAAAATCTGACATTTGTAGATACTCTTAAACCAAATCAAGGTTTTTGGGTTCAAAGTTACGATGATGTAAATGTAACCGTTCAAGAGGTTTTCTATCCACTTTATGATATGTGTGTAAATGTAAATTCAGATTTATACTGGTCAAATGCCACAGATGAAAATAATATAGCTTTGACTACTCCTTATATGCAATGTGAGAATTTTTTGGCAACACTTCCTTCATTTGCAATTACAGAAAGTGCTTTAACCGTTACAAATAGTTCTGAAGTTAAGGGTTATTTCAAAACAAATATGCCTGTTGTATTTGCTAAAAATATAAACACAAACTTAATGGTAAAAGTTAGCGATATTCAAGATGCAGATTTAGTAAATTATATGGAATTGAATGGTTCAATTTCTAATATATCGTTAAACAGTATTTCAGATGATACGAATGATTTCGAATTGACAGATTTTAACTTTACTCTAGATAACAGTTCAAATACAAATAAATTCTTTACTATGTTTATTAGCAATTCAAACAATGTAGAAAAAGTTGTCGAGTTAAAAATAGCTTTTCCAAACCCATAATTCTATTCAAATCAAATAAATATTAGTTCTCTTATATTTATTTGAGATGACCTTTTACTCACCATATTTAGTCAGCCTCCTTATTTACACCTACTTTAATTGTTTTTGCTTTTAGATATAATAATTTATGTAAAATAACAAGATTTTTTATAAAAAGGAGTTAATAGATTTCATCAAATCTATTTAAAATATTATTATGAGTGTAGAAGCAAAAGTCGGATTTTTTGTTGTTTTAGGAATTGCGATGCTTTTTCTTTTAACAACTCAAGTTAGTGAATTTAAAAATATGAGTAAAGACGGTTACAGAATTCAGGTTTTCGTCGATGATTCCACAGGATTAGAAGTAAATTCAAAAGTAAAAATGAATGGAATCAATATTGGTTGGCTTGAAAGTTTTTCATTTTCTGATGACTTTATTATTTTAAATATTTTTATCGAACAAGATTATCAAATTCCCATAGATTCAGAAGTTCAACTTGTAAAGGAATCTCTTTTAGGCAGTAGCATTATTGCAATTACACGGGGATCATCAAATCAATTTTTAGTGAATAACTCATTTTTGAAAAAATATAAGAAATATGCCTCGTTTGAAAATACAAGCGATAGTTTTTACCAAACATCTGAAGAATTTAGAAAACTCGCAGAAGAAATTAGAGAATCTTTAAATAAGCAAACACGAGATAAATTAGGTGAAGCAATTTTAAACCTTAGTATTATTTTAAAAGATATTAAAGAGATGGTAAGAGAGAATCGTCAAGGAGTAAATAATTCTGTTGGAAATGTAGAAGTTACAACTGCTCGTTTTCCTGAAATATTAGAATCCTTAGAAAGAACCTTAGAAAAATATCGAAATGTCGGAACAACTTTAGATAATCAATTGCCCGAAGTTTTATCTTCAATTCAGATTTTAGTAGAGGAATTAAACGGGACGGTAGCAGAAAATAAAGTACCTTTAAATAAAAGTCTTAAATCATTTAATAGTTTTTTTACAAAAGGCGAAGAGTCAATAGAAAGATTAGACAAAATTATTATGTCTTTAACAGAATCAGAAGTGCAATTTTCTATGAGAGTTGAGGGCAACTTAATGGATAAGACATTTTCAAGCTATGCGAATATTTCATATTTGCCAAATCCAAATACCTATTATTTATTTAGTATTATTTCTGCTCCCGATTTTAGTCAATCTTCGGACGGTCAAAATCTACACGAAAAAGGAACTGAACTTTTTTCTGTGCAATATGGAAAGCGATATAAAAATTGGTTATTTCGAGCTGGAATTATTGAAAGTCGCGGAGGAATTGGATTTGACTATTTTGCACAAAAGGATAAGTTAAAATTATCTTTAGAAGCTTTTGATTTCAATTCTGTAAATGATGTTCGCAATAAATATGCCAATGTAAAATTTAGTGCAAGATACAGATTATATAATCATCTCGACCTTTTCGTTGGAGGGACAAACCTCATCAACGACGATGTAGGAATCTTTTTTGGTCTCGGTTTCTATTTTATAGATAATGATTTGAAAATATTTGCGGGTTCTATTTAGATGTTTCAAAATATCGATGAAGCTATTGAAATATTGCTTGAAAAATTTCCAAAACTAGATAATAGTTGGTTTGTAATTTCTATTTCTCAAAAAGGGGACAAAATCGCTGAAAAAATAGCTAATAGATTTAATCTAGGTTCTGACCGATTATTTTTACAGTCAGTTCCTTGTCCGCATAATATGGATTGTAAAATTGCAGTTATCAGTGAATTTGAAGATATTATTTTCAATAAACCTATCAAAGAGAGTTTTGATATTGATTCTGATAGCCTTATAGAAACAATTAAAGTTATTTACGATTACAAACTAAGACAAGACCTCAAAGCTTACAGAGGTGAAACAAGAAATCTTGAGATGCCTGAATATATTTCAAAGGTTATTTTAGTCGATAATCAGATTGAAACAGGTTTTTCTATGGAATTAGCTTTAGAAAGTATGCAAAGATTTAATATCGATGAGGTTCTTATCGCATCTATTTTAATTCCAGAATATATTGAACCAATTTTCAAACAAGAGAATACAAAATTAATCTGCTCTCAAAAAATAGAATTTTATACAGAATTTGACGATTACTTTATCGAATAGATTTACAAAAGGAAAAAAATGAAATATATCTATATTCTGATTTTTGTCGGAATTTCTCAAATTTTCGCTAATAATTTAGTTGAAATAGTTTTACCAAATGACAAATGGAAACTTATCGGAGTTTCAGGTGCTTTTATGGAGGGTTCAGATTCAAGCGAAATTCAAATGAGCTTTCCTTGGCATTGGGGAGTTGAAAACAATTCTTCAGATGGTAACTATACAGGTTTAAAAGATGGTGGAAATACAGCGGAATATAATTCTTCTACTAATTTAGTAGGTTTTTCAGTTATCAATCCAGATTATTATTCAGTAACTATAAGTTTTAATGGAGATGAAAATAATATTAAAATTGATACAACTTTGCCTCGTCGTCGAATGTATATTGATACAAATTTTGATGGTTCAGCAGATTGTAATGTCAGTTATCAATCAGATTTAGAGGGTGAAACTTTCAATCTCCTTTTAACAAAGACGAATACCTCATCTCACTATTATGGAATTTTTAACTCATCTTATTCTGAAGTTAATCCGATGACACTTTCAAAGCTCACGGGAACAAGTTCAACTTATACTTTAAGAATTCGCGATATTATCGATATGAATTTTTCAAATAATCCGGGGAAAGCAGGACAAAAAGGAAATATCAACGATTATGAAAAAGCTACAAATCGAGATGTCTTACAACCTAATGATTATTTAAAAATATTTCGTTTAGATTCAACAAAATCTGTATGGGAAAGTTTCTATTCTAACACTGCAATTGCATCAAATGATTTTGAAAATTTAACAAGCGGAAGTGCATATTGGGTAAGGCTTCACGATGACGACGATGATAATAATACAAAACACGGTTTAATTTTAGGCGATGGAAATATTTCAATTTCAACTTATTCAGCAGAATCTCTTTCAAGCAGTTTAGGAACTTCAAGATATGGCGGACACTCTCTTTTACACGAGGGTTGGAATATGCTATCTTTTCCTGATGGACAAATTCGACATAGCGGAACTGGTTTGATTTTAGAAGTTAATAAAACAGAGATTAATGGAAGTGAGTTTAATATTAGTGATGAGGTTGGAAAAGAGTTTGTACAAATTCACATTTACGAATTAAATCGCACAGGAGCGAATAATCAAACTATTGAATTAGCTCAAAATATCAATCTCCAAATTATGTCAGCTATCGAAGAGGGAAATATTTCACAAAATTTCAATATCCGAGCTTATGCTCAAGGTGAAAAACTGACTTTAATTTCAGATAAAAGATTTCGGATTTACGATTCTTCAGATAATAAAGTTTTTGGGGCTGTAACAACTTTGGGAGGACAAAATCCTTATGATTTAGATATAAATTCAAACTCTTATAATAAAACTATTTCAGATTTGCAAAATACAGGAGTTGCTTCAAAATATGGAGAATATAGTTTAATTGCTACGGTTACAAATGATGGTGAAGGAAATGTTGCAGGAACTTTTATAAATCATAAAATCGGTGCAATCAGAATTAATAATGAAAATATTTCAATCGTTCCAACTAATAATAAAGTTAGTAATATTTCACTTTCAGAGATAAATACTAAGTTAGGTTTAACATCACAAATTATTGATTTAGATTTAAATGAAAAAAATGACTCAATTCTTTTAGTTGGAAATTCTCCTTTTTATATTCGAGACAATACTTTTACAAAAGTTTTTCGAGCAGATGATGATTTTAACGGAACTGTATATTTAACTCAAAACGGAGAAGATAACTTTACAGCAATGTTAGGAAATACAACCGCATCTTTAGGTGGAAATATAACTGCAAACTCTAGCATTAATGCAACTGTAAATGGAAACTATCTGTATTTAGCAACTATAAATTCTAATTATAGAAATTTTGATTTAAGAGAAAGCGGAACTGATGATAATCTAACTAGAGTTATTTCAAATAATGCTACAAGTTTTGGAGCAATCAAAGAAGTATATTCTTTAATAAATCTAGGTCGAAGCGATGTGAATAAATCAATTTTTAAATTAATTATTGATGCAAATAGTTCAAAAGAAGGAGATGATTTTAATTTTACTATTGATAGTAGTTTTTTTGATTGTAATGTTACAAGCAATGATGTAAATGCAGGTAAAATTTGTATAGATTGTTCAAATATAATTAATCAAACCTCATCGGTTAATGTTTTTGCAGAATGTAATACTTCAAATATTGCAGATATAAATGTAACTTTAACTTTAACAGGATATTTTACAACTGCTACATTTGAACTAAATTCAAGTAAAAGTGAGGGTAATTTAACAGTTAAAGGTGATGCAAATATTTCAAAATCTGAATGTTCAGATTTTTGGGAGCAAAATTCAACGGGTGGAGTTGCAACATATAAAGCTGATACAGAACTTTTAACTGATAATCTACAATACAATCCTGTTTATGCTCCAAACTTTCCAACTGCCAACGGAATCTTAAAATATATTAGAGAAAATGGATTTAAAGCTAAAGCAATTTTAACGGCGGTTGATAATAGTTCAGGAGAAATCAGCTGGAAATATACAGATTTAACCGTAGGTTCAGATATGATATTTAATGAGATGTTCGATTACTCCCTTTTTAATACAGAATTGGAAAATGGATATTTTGTCAAACTTGAATCAAATGGTTCATCAACTTCATCAGATATAATTTTAACACCAAGTTTAAATTTAGATTTTTATCAACATTATAATTCTGATTCAGGAAATGTGTCTCTTTCAGAATCTGGGAATGTTCAAAATTTCTTTAAAGGCACTTTAACCGCTAGAGTTACAAATGACGAAGGTGAAAATACTCAAGTTGTTGCAACGATTCAAAATCGCGATTACCAATTTTTGCAAACAAATAGTCAAACCTACTCTTTAGAAATTAGCCGAGAAAACTTTCCTGAAATTGCAATGAGCGATTCAAATATTACTTTGACTGTTTATGATGAGGTCGGTAATACTGAAACTAAACAATTAGAATTCAATCTTTCTTCTCCCGCCAAACCTGTTGTCAGATTCTTTAATGGTAAATATATGTTTGTCGGAAGTACCTCATCTGATGTCTCCGCTTTCAATATTTATAAAGGAAAAGTCGATGACCGCTACCCTACCCCAATTGAAAAAAGCAATTCTACTTTTGTCAAAAATCTGACTTCTGAAAACGACTACAAAACAAAGTGCGATACAAGTCCAAAAGATTGGTATGGAAATGAAAATAATGAATTTAGCAGTGATTTTAACCTCACAATAAATGGAGTTGATTATAATTATTCAGAGAAAAACACATCAGTAACTATTAAATATCCTTGTAATAGCATTGGAAATGTTACAAAAGGAAGTGTAGAAACTTTCAATTTCTATACTTATAATATTTGTGAAGACTCGCCAAACTTTGACACAAATAATACTGGCTGGTTAATTACCGCAGTTGATGGAGACGGCGATGCTACAAATTCAAGAGTTTCAAATATCACTTTTTTAGATGACTGGTTTTCATTCTATAAAAATGCTTCAATCTTAGAAGTCAATGGAAGTAATACAACTGATAATAAACCTAGCTTGTATGAAAGTAACTGTTCTTTGGAGTCAAATGCAACTCAAGATAATGGAGTAGTTTTAAGTGATGTAAATTTTAGTGGCAGAATGACAATTGCCTACGATACGATTTCTACAACTTCAATTGGAGTAAATATTCCTCATCAAGTTTATATTTGTATTAACAAGGATAGTGACCATAATTGTACAAAAATACAATTTGCAAAAAATATTTACAGCTCTTCAATAAATACAGCTTTATCATCTTCATCTCCAAAAACTTTGTTAATTCGTTATGAATACGATACAAATGATACAACCTATAAAACTGATTTTGATACTTTAACTAACCTAACGGCTGATTCTGAATTCAATATAACCGAAGATATGAAAATTGGAGCTTTGGGACAGACTTTAAGAAAATGGGACTGACTAAATAGAAAATTTAAAGTAGATCTCCGTGTCAAGCACGAAGATGACGGGCTTGTGTCATTCTCGGGCTTGACCTGATAAATTTATTTATTTGCAAAAGGTAAAAGTAGCATTAGCAAAACTCTTGACGAATTTGAATGTAAATTTAAAAGCTGTGATGCGATTGCAAATCTTTCAAGGTCGGCAGGTTTAAAATTGAAATTCTTATTTGAAGCAAATATTTGTTCAACCAAAACCCGACTTTGAATAGGGGTAAATTTTTTGATAGATTTTAGAAAAGCATTTAATGAAACAAGATTTAAAGTTTGTAAAACTGGAATATCGATATTTAAATCAATAGCCTTTTTATTATCTTGTACTTTTACAGGAAGCCGAGAGCGGACAGTCGGCAAAACAATAGATTTAGTTGGAACAATCAGAATAAAATTTATATTCTTTGGAGGTTCTTCAAATAATTTTAAAAGAGAGTTTTGAGTAATGTTTGAAAGTTTCTTAGTTTCAATTAAAATATATTTCTGAATTTCCTCGGTGAGATAAACCTCATCAAAAATTAATTTTATATGCTCAACTAAAAGAGAATCAAAATGAAACCAAACTGTTCTAAAATTGGCAAGTTCAGAATCAAGTTGAACTTTGACAGTTTCATCAAAGTCCGTTACTAAAATATAGCTATTTTCCATTAGTCACTTTTACAGATAGTTGAGAAGTGAAATTCCCTGAACTTTTGCAACAGTTGAAAGCATCGCTTGATAATTTAAACTTAAAGCTTGAAAATATGATGATGTTTCCGCAAAATCTGTATTTATCAAATCATTTTTAGTAATTTTCATATTGATTGTCAAAGCTTCACTTCTGTCTAAAGTGTATTCAATATTTTGTAGTTGAGTTCCGCTGATTGTTCTCTCTTTAATAATATGGTCGGTAATATGAGTAATATTATCCAAAGCTCCTTGAACCCCTCGATTATCCTCAAATCCGATTCTATTTCCATCAGAATGTAAAAGGTCTTCTTGAACAGCTTCAATTGCCATATCAAAAGATTCAAAAATATCTATTGAGGGTCTATCTAAATCTATTGCTTTATTTGAGTTGAAAGCTAAAGCTGAACCCTGATTTGTAGAAAAATCATCAATATTTGAATCAAAAATCGCAAATTCCATTTTTGTAGTCGATGAGGTTAAATCTTTCATTTGAAACTCTCCGCGATGATTTATCTCAACATTTACCACTTTTTCAGATTCTAAAACTGCGGTTGGAAAATCTCCGACTTCAACCCCTGAAAGTGAAACAGACATAACTTCGGTCAATTGTTTATAGGTAAAAGAATCAGCCCCGCCATTCATTTCAATAGAAGTTCCATTAATTGTAGCGGTTGTTGTCTCTTCTCCAAAAGTCAAAGATGCCGTAAATTCTTCGCCATTTAAATTTTTTCCCTTAATTTCTAAAGTTTCATTTAAAAGAGAGTGTGAAGAAACTTCACTTAATTTTGTAGAACCAGTAGCAAATCCACTATCGATAGAAATAAATTGCTGAATATTATTCTTTAAGATATTGCCATCTTTTTTAAAGTTTAGAGATTCGCCAACGGTTGCTTTTGCATCAGCTCTTTTGACAAATTCAATAACTTTAGTTTCATCAAGCTCTTTCAAGTTTTCAACATTTTCAGTCGAACCAACCATATGAAAATTAAGTTTTGAATTTCCACTTTTTGTATCGGTAATCATAAATTGACCATTTTTATTTATTTCAACGGTAACCTCATCGTTAAAAGCTAATTTAATCTCTTCTGCTAAATCTGAAACTTTCATTTTGTCAGGATTATCCACAGTCAATTTATGCTTAAATCCTGAACCGTCGGGACGAGTTCCACTCATATAAAAAGTCGTGCTTTCACTTTTACCTGTTAAATCTAAAATGGAATCATCTCCATTTATAAAAGTATGTTTTGGAGGAGTTAAAGCTAAATTAGTTAAATTCTCTTTTCTAACATTTGTAGAAATTTTGCTTTGAATATCTCTGTCATATCCGAGAAAAAGTCCAGCCCCATCTATACTATATTCTTGAGTTTGAAATTTATCAATTTTAATAGAAAGCTGTTTGCCATTTCCTTGATAATCCCCTTTTAAATCAATTGGCGGAACTTTATTATTCGTGCCTCCAAAAAGATATTCCCCATTGACTTTTGTATTTGAAAGCTGAATCATTGAGTTTTTAATACTTTTGAGTTCTCCGACTAGAGCTTCTCGACTTGTTTCAGAATGTTGCTTTCCTGCATAAGCTAATAATTTGATTTTGAACTGTTCCGCCCCACGAGTCATCGAATCTAAAGCGGTGTCAGTATATTGAGCAAATGATTTCGCACTTTCTGCATTTTCTTGTAATTGGGAAGTAACCGCAATATCAGTTTCTAAATCGATAGTTTTCTTGAAAAGATTTGAGTCTTCAAAACCTTGTGAAATCTTATTCCCAGTTGTAATTTGCTTTGAAACTTTATTTAGCTCGGTCTGAATCGAGGTATTGTAATGAGATGAAATATTCATAACTCTCCTTTAATAATTTACTATTTTATAAATCGACGATATTTTTTTTTAAGAAAGTAAAAATATTACTGAATGATAAATATAATTTTGAGATTATTGCTAAAAGTTTTTATTGATTAATTTTTTTCTAATGTTTTAAAGTAACTCTTCGGGTCAAGCCCGAAGATTGTATTAGGATATATTTTTATTGAAGAAGTTTTAAGACATTTTGCTGAACAGCATTAGCTTGACTTAAAGCATAAGTTCCAGATTGAACTAGAATATTTTGTTTTGAGAAATTAGCAGTTTCTACCGCGAAATCAACATCTCTAATTGTAGATTCAGCAGCTTTCACATTTGTTCTTGTAACCGCAATATTATTTACAGCAGCCTCTAATTCATTTTGAGCAGAACCTAAACCTGAACGAACAGAATCAAGTTGTTTAATTGCAGAATCGGCAATATCCATCATTGCAAAAGCACCTGACATTGTTGTTACACCCGCAGTCAATGGATAAGTATCTTCATTTAAATTATCTGAACCAGGGTAATTTAAAGAATTTGCATTTGCAAATGTTCCCATTGCATCAGCTTGAAGTGCATTAAATCCGTTTAAGCTTCCTCGTAAGTTAAAGTTAGCTTCACTCATCGCACCATCATTCATAGCACCCTCTAAAGCACCACCCTCTTTTTCTGAACTTCTAATATCAATAGCACCTTTTGCAACCATAGTTAATCGACCACCGTTAAAAGAGTTTCCATCAATTCCAAAGAAATCATCAAAAGTCTTAGTAATAGGATTCCCAGCTTCATCATTTCCAGTTGTTACTGTATCAGTTTTCATTTCAATAGCTCGACCATCTTCAGAAGTTAATTTTAATCTACCTCTTTCATCAATTGAAGCGAAAACACCAGTTTGGTCTTTGACTTCATTAATTGTAGCAACTAAACGACCGTCAGCATCATTTGCTTTAATATCATTAACTGAACCAAGTTCAACACCATTGATTTTAAGGTTTAGAACACTTGAACCAGCTTGAACAGGTTTGCTACCTAAAGATTCAACTTTATAAGAAGCTTTTACACCTAAAATATCACTATTTTTATTGATAACTTCAGCAAGAACACCAATTCCAGTTCCAGCTTTTGAATCAATTTTCACACTTTCCATAGTGATAGAACCGTTAGGAATATGACTACCTTTAAAAGTTAATGTGCTAATTCCAGCAGATTTGATTGAATCTACTTTTGTAGTTTCAGCTCGAACATGCCCAATCTTATCAGAAGATGTAGCTTCAATTGAAGTTGAAACTGTATTTCTACTGTAAGCTCCTACTTGAAACTCTCTATTTACAAAGTTTCCTGAAAGTAGTTGTTTTCCATTGTAGCTTGTACTTCCTGCGATATTATCTAATTGGCTCATTAAAGCTTTAATATCGTTTTGGATTGCACTTCTTGATTCTTGAGATTGCCCATCTTGAGCAGCTTGAGTTGATTTAGTTTTGATTGTATCAAGAATCTTAACTTGTTCAGACATAGCTTGGTCAGCAATTTGGATAATTCCAATTGCTTCGTTTGCATTTTGCATCGCTTGATTTAGTGAATTAGCTTGAGCTCGAAGTGAATCGGCAATTGCTAAACCTGAAGCATCATCAGCTGCTCGATTGATTTTTAAACCTGAACTTAATTTTTCAAGAGAACTACCTAAGCTTTTTTGAGTGATATTTGCTTGAGTTGTTGCTACCATCGCAGATGTATTAGTATTAATAATAAAACCCATAATTTTATTCCTTTAATTTGTATTTTTGAAAATGATAAATTTATAAATCAGTTTTCTTTTTCTTAAATTCTAACTAATGTTAGTTATCGTCTAAATATCCAATTTTTTAAAAAAATATTTCTTGAACGGAAAACATATTTTTTTCTAAAATTGTTTTTAAATTATGGTTAGCAGGAATTCTAGCCGTTTCGTAGCAAATAAGAATTTTGTCATATTTCTCATTTTCGACATTATATAAAAAATTATCGATATTTTCAAAGTAGTTATCTTTGAAAGATATTTTAGATTTTATAATTCCATCAATATTTATAGGACTTCTTGTTGAAGCTTGAAAATAGGAATCAAAACCTTGATTTTCTAAATATTTAGCTAAAAGATACGGAGGATACATAAACTCGCCAGTTCCAAGAACTAATATTTTGTTTCCTAAATCTATATTGTGTAAAAGCTGTTCAAAATCAATTTCTAATTTTTTTGTAACTCCAAATCGACCAAAATCTTTTGTAATAATATTATTAAGATTTTGAGAGTTTTCACTTTCAGAAACTAAATTTGTAGGAACAGAATAATCTTTTTTTTCAAAGTGAAATTTACCTGAAAAAAGAGATAAAAATTCAATTTCATCATTTTGTAAGTTGCTCCAATTTAGCATAGAAACCAAACTATATTTTTTCACATTTGGAAAAACTTTTTTCAATTCTTCAACAATATTTAAAGTTGTTTTTCCTGTGCTGACCTCATCATCAACTAAAATAATATTTGTAATTTCAGAAATATTAGATTTTGGCTGGTATAAAATATGAGATGGGGCGTGGGAATGTTCTTCCATAAATTCAATCAATCGTGAGTTTGAAAAATTATATCTGGTCGTATGAATATATTCGCCATTTTCCAAATTTAGAGCTTCAAAAACTCCTTGACCTAAAGCTGTGGCAGTTTCTGCGAATCCAATTACCAAAGTTTTTTCATTACCCACTTTGATGAGGTTAGCCAAATTGTGGAAGTTTTTTTCCATAATTGAGGGTTTTGTAGGCAGGTGTTTTCCTAAAACTTTGCTAACAAAAAGAAAACCTCTTTTTAAATTCATTCTTGAACCAAAGCTAATTAGTTGATTTAGGTTTTCAGAATCTTGATATTCTAAAATGCCCGTTTTTAAATTTACTTTTTTCATCTAATATACTCAATAACAGATTCAGCTCGAACTTTACTAAAATAGTTTTTGAGAATTCGTTGTTGCTGTTTTATAAAAAACATATTTTGCAATTCATTTTTAGCTTCCTCAAAAGATGTATATTTGCTTTTAATATTAGAAATATCTAAAGCATACAAATGTTTCAACTCCTTATCTGTCGGAGGAATAATTTGAGATGCAGAAATTCTTTGATACAGTTTAGGTTTGATAACTTGTCGTTTTATATTTTTGAGAAAATCATCTTTTGAAATACCCTGATATTTGAGAGCTTGAAAAAAAGCATCTTTTGTGGGAATTCTATTTTGAGCCATTATCTTTGAAATATAAAGTTCAACATCTTTATCCGTCGCTTCTAAATGGAATCTTTGAGATTCTGATTCTTCGAGTGCATTTTGAATAAGTAACTGAACAACTTCAGCTTTGCTTTTACCTAACTCTTTTTGAGCGACCTTAATGTCATAAAGGGTAATTGGAATATTATTGACTTGAATTGCCACACCATTTATTATTTGAGAATGTGCTAAGGAAATTAGCCAAATTATAGAAAGTAGATATTTCAAAATTATCTCCATTTTTCAGGAATTATATCGAATTTCAAAAACTCATATATCTTAATATCTTGCTGGAATTATTAAAGAATAAGTTAAAATTGCAAAAAAATAAAATAGGCAAATTTATGATAAAAAATATATTATTTGATTTTGATGGAGTTATTTTAGATTCAATGCCAATTCGTGAATTTGGATTTAGTGAGATATTTAAAAAGTATCAAAAAGAAGATGTCGAGGAATTATTAGTTTTTCACAATCAAAATGGAGGCTGGTCTAGATTTTTAAAAATTCGCCATTTTTATGAAAATATTCTTAAAAAAGAAATTTCAGATAATGAAGTTCAGAAATATACGGAAAAATTTTCTCAAATTATGAAAAAAGAGTTGGTAAATAAAAAATATCTAATTTTGGAAACTATTCAGTTTTTAGAATGGGCAGAGTCAAAATATAATTTACATATTGTTTCAGGTTCAGAACACAACGAGCTAAATTATCTTTGCGAAAAATTAGGAGTTGATAAATATTTCAAAACTATCAACGGCTCACCAACAAAAAAAGGAGTTTTGGTAAAAGATATTCTAGAGAATTTTAATTATCTAAAATCAGAAACAATTTTAATTGGAGATTCAATAAATGACTTTCAAGCTTCTCAAGAAAATAACATTAAGTTTTATGGATTTAATAATTTAGAATTGCAGAGATTTGCATATATTTCAGATTTTCAAGAATTTCAAAAAAAGTTAGAAAGCTGAAAAAACTACTCTTTATTTTTCTTCTGCCAATTTTTCTAAATTCGTATGAAGTTTCAGATGATATTTTTGAGCAATTATCCGAAACAAAAAATTTAATTGAAGAAAATCGTTTAACAAAAGCTCGTGAAAGTTTAGATTATATGTTGGAATGGTTTGGCGACGAATTGAACCCTTTAGAAATTGACCTCATCAGATATTTTCAAGGTGAAATCTATCTTTTAGATAATAAAGTGAGTTTAGCAATTTCTACTTTTAATGTTATTCTCAAATCAAATATTTTAGAAAAAGATATTTTGGATAGAGTTAAAGATAAATTATCAAAGCTGACTTTGAGTCTTGGAAACAATCGAACCGCCCTAAAAATTCTGAAAAAAGAGAAAAAACCTACAAAACAGAATATTGCGATGAGGTATGTGGCTTATAAAAATTTAGGCGAATATAAAAAAGCTTACAGCAGTCTTTTTGTAATTTTGCAAAAAAATCCTGAAAATCTTCATTTGTGGAGTGAGTTTATAGATATATCTGTGCGGTTAAAATATGATTTGCAGGATACTGATATTTCTATTTTAATATCTAAGTTTTCTCGGAAAAGTGATTTTCAAGGTTTTTATAATCTTTTTAAAGAGAACCGAATGATTTTCCAATTAGCTCTTTTAATTAAAAAATCAGTTTCATTAGGTTTTGAAATTGAATCTGAAATATTAGATAAAGCTATTGCTGTTTTTATCAAATATATGGAGTTCAACCAAGCAAAAGATTTAGTCTCTTTTACATTAAAAACAGACTCCAGTTTTAAATATAAATTTCAGCTTGTTCAGTTAAATATGAAACTAGGGGATTTTGAAGAATCTCTAAATATTTTAAATGCAATGGAAATTATTAAAAGAGTTGGTAAAATATATATTTATCGAGGCGATATTAGATTTCTTCAAGGCAATTATTCCCAAGCTCGAAAAAACTATTTTAAGGCTTATAAATTTTATCAAACACGAGATGAAGCAACATATCGATTAAATGGAATAAAACAATTTTTATAGATACCTTTTTCTCTTTTTTATATTCTGTGTCAAACACGAAGATAAGAATAGCCCGTCATTCTCGTGCTTGACATTGGAATCTATTTCAAACTCAAAGCACGAAGATAACGGGGTTATGTCATTATCCAACTTGACTAGATATATTTATTTTATAATAGTTTTACTTTAAATTTTACAATTTGGGTTTTCAATAATAATAATATCATCGTCATCTTTTTCAGGAATATGGTCTTTGACTCCTGCATTTATTTCTGTTTTGATTGCATCAAGAATTTCAATAATATTCTCTTTATCGACATCTTTAATTTCAGAATAATCTATATTGACAAAGAATCCATCTGATTTTGCATTTAAACTATTTTTATTTTGAGCGTGCATAACTTGATAAGAGCGAACAGGCTTATAAATACCTTTGGCTTTAATATCGCCCATATAAGTTGTCAAGATTTTATCTTTAACTAAAAGGTAGGTTTCGTGAGAAATCAGAACTTCACCAGCTTTTGCACTTGCTTCAAGTCTCGCGGCAAGATTCATATTTCCACCGATTGCGGTATATTCCATTTTTTGGTCACTACCAAAATTTCCAACGGTTACATAACCAGTATTAATTCCGATTCGAGCATTAAATGGGCGGACAAAACCCTCATTATGCCACTTGAGTTGAAGCTCTCGTAATTTATCTTTCATCTCGATTGCCATTAAAGTACAGGCGATTGCATCTTCTTTAGTTCCCATAGATTCAGGGTCACCAAAAAAGGCAACGATAGCATCTCCAATAAATTTATCAATTGTTGCACCATATTTCAAAGCGATATTGCTCATTTCAGTTAAATAATTATTTAAAATATATGTTAAATCTTCAGGTTCCATCTCTTCAGTTGTTTCAGTGAAGTTTTGAATATCAGAAAACATAATTGTAAGTTTTTTCCGTTTTGAGGTAACTCCCAAATCTTTATTTTCAAAGATTGATGAGTGAAGTTGTGGAGATAAATATTTTGAAAGTTTCTGATTAATATCATTTAATTTATTGATATTTAATTCTAGCTCTTGAGTTAAAGAATCTTTTTCGCCTTGAAAAATAATTGTTCGGATAAAGTTATCAACTTTCATAACAATTTCTTCAACAATAAAAGGTTTATGAATTACATCATTTGCACCAAGTTTTAAAAGATTGGAGATGAGGTTCTGGCTATTTTCTCCTGTAATTATCAAAGTAGGAATTTGATAAATAATAGGTTTTTTTCGTCGAACCATTAGAAATTCTTCGCCATTCATATTTGGCATATTTAAATCCATAAGGATTACATCGATTTTAGAAGTATTTACAATGTTCAGAGCTTCAACTCCATCTTTTGCTGTAATTACTTGATAATTACGAGATAGAAATATATTTTTTAACATATTTCTGAAAACAAGACCATCATCAACTACCAAAATTGTGTAGTTGCTATATCTATTGACCTGTTCAATTGTAACAACAATATCAGAAACGATACTTTGCATATCTCCAGTTTTCAAAATAAAATCTATAACACCTTGAGTATAGAGTTTTTCTCGAAGTGAATTATCTTCAGATGCTGTAAAGATAAAAAATTTCGAATTGAATCCTTTTAGCTTTGCAGACCAAGGAATAATAGATGGACCTTCGCCATCAGGAAGATTAACATCTAAAATTACAAAGTCGTAAGCATTTTCTAATAACTCTCTTTTTGTTTCTAAAATACTTTTAGTCCAATTAATATAACTATCTTTTAATTTGTTCTTGAGATTTAAGACAAGCAATCTGCCAGTTACTCTTGAATCTTCAACAACTAATATTCTGTAAGTACTCACTTTGTCTCCTTATTTTAAATTGTATGAAATGCTTTCCATATTTCCACCATCTGCTTATGTTCTTTAACATCATGAACTCGCAAAATTGAAGCTCCATTCTCTAAAGCTTTTTGATGAAGAGCAAGAGTCCCAGGAAGTCTTTCACTAATTGGGGTTGGAATGATTTTATCAATTATAGATTTTCTACTAATTCCTGCAAGAATTGGCAAACCAAAAGTTTCAAAAGTTTTCATACTTTGAAGAAGCTCAATATTATGCTGGAGAGTTTTACCAAATCCAATACCAACATCAAGAATAATATTTTTTTCATCGATGCCAAATCGTTTGGCTTTTTCTATCATTTCTTGAAAGTACAAATAAACTTCTTTAACGACATCTAAATATTGAGGATTATCTTGCATAGTTGCAGGATTGCCTTGCATATGCATAATGACAATTTTTGCTCCATATTTTGCGGTAAGTTTGGCGACCTCATCGTTTCGTAATCCTGTAATATCATTTACAATGGAAAAACCATTTTGTAAGGCAAATTCGATAACTTTTGGTGAATAGCTGTCTATTGATAAATCCACTCGTTCAAATATTTTATCACGATGCAAAATCTGAATTACAGCTTTTAATCTATTGAATTCTTCATTTTCAGAGATATATTTAGATTTTGGGCGACTTGAAACTGCCCCAACATCTAAAATTGATGCTCCCTCTTTTATCATTTTATTTGCAGATTCTAAGATATTTTCAATTCCAAAACGGCTACCATCAAAAAAGCTATCTTTATTAATATTTAGAACTCCCATTATCTTTGGTTCAAACTCTTGATATTTATAGGCTTTCAGAAATTTTTTCAATTCTTTTCCTATCTCTTTTAATCCGAAAGGTTGAATCAATTCCTTTTTTGATAAAATCTCAAGTTGCCGATATGAGGCAATTAAAATTGCATCAACTTTTTTTACAGAACAGGTAACCGCATTTTTTGGAACGGCTAAATCTGCCCCAATTGAAAGAGCATCTTGTTTTAATATATTTGCTCCATACACATTTAAATCAGAGATATATAAAAGATATGTTTTCATTTTTCGGCTTAAAATCGTGTAAGCACCTTTATCAACATTTACTTTTTTTAAAATATTTAATGATTTTTTTTCTAGTTCAGTTATGTCTCGAATAAACATAAATTTTATACTCTCTTTCTTTAAAGTTTTTATAACTCGGCATTCTACCTTAAAACTAATTTATAATATTAGTCAAGAAATAAATATTTATTCTTTTTTTTTTGGTAAAATCTCAAATATATAAAATCAAACCATTTTAGGAAAAATACAGATGTTTAAAAATCTAAGTTTAAGGGACAGGTTTAAACTATTACTTGCTCCCGTTTTAATTTTAACGACAATTTTAATTCTATTTATTAGCTATTCTGAATACAAGAATAGTTATATGCTCACAGTTCTTGAAAAAGATATAAAAATCACAGAGGATTTGCGAAAATTAGTATCTCTAATTTCAAAAGAGAGAGAAATAAGTGTGAAATATATATCTCTTTCAGAAGCTAGGGCAAAACGAATCAAACGGGATTTACGAAAACAGAGAAGTATAAATAACACGAGATTTAAATCTTTAAATAAAAAATTAGCAACTTTTTCTATTGAAAGTAATAAAGAAAAAGAATTTTTTATAGATGTTATGACAAAATCTAAGGAGTTACACAAAGAATTATTAAGTATTAGAAAGAAAATTGACAACGGTTTTTATTCTAATTCGTTAGCTTTAATTAATTCTTACACTTCTGTAATATCTAATGTAATTCACTTAATTGCTAGTTCATCTTTAGAAATTGAAAATTCTACAATTAGTAAAAACATTGTAATTTATTCAATCTTTTTGAAATATACAGATATTTTACACCAAAGAGATATTTTTATTGAAAAAAGTATTTCTGCACAATCTGTCAGTTCAGAGAATAAATTAGCACTGTTAGAAATTGAAGCAAAAAAGCAGGTCATTATTGATATTGCCTCTAGTTTTATTACTTCACAGCTTTTATTTCAATATCAAAGAGTAAGTAAAACTTCAGAAATTGTAACGATTGAAAATCTAAATACAAATATTATTGCTCAAGATATGTCTGAAATTATTGGATTAACAAGTAGGAAATTTATTGGAGATACTCATAAATATTATCAAAAACTCAAAGAGCTTGATGATTATATTTCAAGAGATATTTCACAAGAGTTAAATTATAGAATGGACAGTAATCTTACAAGAGTTGCATATCTGAAAATATCTTTTGTAATTGCAATTTTACTGATTTTGTATATTACATATTTGGTCTATAATAATTTACGAGAAATGTTATTTTTTGGAACAATTAAAATTCGTGGAAGCATTTTACGAGTTATGGCAAATATTGATATTGATTCTGAAAAGAAATCTAATAATGAGATTTATTCTCTGATATTCTTGGTTCGACGATTTACTCGTACAATTAGAATTACCCTTTTCAAAATGCGAAATAGTTTCAGTGAAATTCTCTTTCTCTCTAATCACCTTGCAGAATCGTCCGAAACGATTGTCAATCATGTTCAAAAACAGAGTAAATATTTAGAAAATATCAATTTACAATTAGCTATTTTTCTAGAAAATTTAAACAATAGTAAAATTAGTTTTGATAATTTAAAAGAGATAATTGAAGATAGCACTTTAAAGTTAAATAATATGAATTTAGATGTAATATTTATTTCTCACGAAGTTGTAAATATTAAAGAATTGAATAAGCAGGTTATCAGAAATAAATTAAAGTTAAAAGCTCAATTTAATGAAAGTATTGATGTCTTGAATAACTCACCCGAAAAACAAACAGACATCATCTCTTTTATGAAAGATGCTATTAAACTTTTAGATGACGAAATAGTAATTATTGAAGCTGAAAGTATTAAACTTTCTAATTTACATAAAACTGCCTTAACAATAAAAAAAGAGGCTGAAATTAATAATGCTAACTTGAGTGATATTCTCGGAGTTATTACAATTTTAGGATTTGAAACTAAAGATATTGCTTCTGATATAAATGATAGTGTGGAGAATAATAGTAGATTAATTGATGTAAGTAAAACTATGGTCGAAAAAAGTAAGTTTTTATCTTCTGATACAAATATTCTAAACAATTATATTGTTCAGTTAGATAAAGAGTTCAATAAATTTCGTTTTTAAGCGATGACTTAATAAAAGGAGAGTTTAAATAATATGAGTTCTGATATAGGTCGAGTAGCTTCACCAAATATTCCTGTTGAATCTAAACAGTCAGTAAAAGCTACGACTAATTCTACAACAATAAAAGAGAAAGTTCAAAACACTGAATCTGTTTCACAGAAAATGCAAGAATATGCATCTAAAAAAGATGACACACAAAACACTAAAGAGAACCGTGAAAATCTCAAAGAATGGGTTTCTAAAATGAATGTAACAATTAACGAAAAAGTTCGTTTTGATTACAGTGAAGACTTTGGCGGAATTTATGTAACGGTTGTTGATAAGGATACTCAAGAAGTTATCCGAAAAATTCCAACTGAAGATGCTATAAAACTTTCTAAGATTTGGAAAGAAGCTATCGGAAATATTTTCGACCACAAAGGCTAAAAGATGGGAATGCAAACTTTAGGGTTAGGAAGTGATAGTAGATTAACGATGGATACTATCGACAAATTAAAAGCTGTCGATACCACAACTACGGTTAAGCCCATTGAAAAAAATCTACTTAAAGTCCAAGCTAAAAGCGAGGCGATTTCTCAAGTTTCTACTCTTCTTTCAGGTTTTAAAACTGTTGCTTCTGACTTGTCCGATGATATGTTATATCTTGGAAGAAGTGCCTATGTTTCAGGCGAGGGAATTATAGTTGATATTGATAAAGGGGTGCAAACTCAATCAATCTCAATTGAAATTACTCAATTAGCTCAAGAGGAAGTTGTTCAATCAGACACTTTTGAAAGTCGTAGCTCAAAAGTTTCTTCAGGCGATGGTACTTTTGAAATTGAAGTTGATGGCAAAACCCACACTTTCGCTGTGACCTCATCGACAACTTTAGAAAATCTGATGCAAGATATAAATGATGATTCATCTTTAAATGTTAAAGCAAAAATTTTAAATACTGGAAAAGATGAATATCGATTAATTTTGACAGGTTCAGATACTGGAGTAGAAAATAAGCTTAAAATTACAGAAAGTGAAAATCTCACTACAAAATTATCTGCCGAATCAAATTTAGTTCAAGAAGCTAAAGATTCCAAATTTACTTATAATGGTGTCGATGTGTCTCGCTCATCAAATTCTGTATCTGATTTAATTGTTGGTGTAAAACTTGACTTTACTCAAATTACAGACAAACCAATTGTAATCGATATTAAAGAAGATGTGAATTCAATCGCAACTAAACTTGATACTTTTGTAAAATCATATAATGAATTGACGAAAACTCTTGACGAATTGACAAATTTCAATGAAGAAACTAAAGAAGCTGGAGTTTTACAAGGCGATAGCGATATTAGAACAATCCGAAGAGAAATAAATAAAATTTTATTAAGTATGGATTCTGAAAATCGTTCAATTACAGATATTGGTATGGATTTGAATAAAACGGGTGTTTTGAGTTTGGACCTTGATGTTTTTGTTACAAAATTTGAGGAATCATCTTCAAATATTCAAGAATTTTTTCAAGGAACTAGAACCGAAGTTCGCGGAGTCTCTTCTCATAAAGATGGACTGTTCTATAATCTAGAACAAAGTTTAGATAATTATGTTGGAAGCAATTCACTTTTAGCAAATCTTAGTACATCTTTTGACAGTCAAGAAACAAGATTAAATAAAGAGAAAGAGAAAGCCGTCGCTACTTTGGATTCAAGATATGAAAGAATGGCAGCTCAATTTGCTCAACAAGATGCAATTATTTCACAAATCGAACAACAATTTAAATCTATTCAAATGCAAATAGATATGGATAATAAAAACTAGGAGAAATAGAAAATGACAACAGAAGATTTATTTAAAGTTAAAATTAATGATGACGATGCGGAAAACAGTGCGGTAACTGCTTACAAGAAAAACAATCTACAAATTGAATCAAAGATTAAATTAATTGAATCACTTTACGAGGGAATTTTAGTTTTTAATGCAAATATCATTAAAGCAATTAACGATAACGAAATTGAGTTAAAAGTGGATTGGGTAAATCGAAGCACAGCAGTTTTTATCGAACTTATGAATGCTCTTGATTTAGATTCAGAGGGAACAATTGCAGAATATTTAAATAATCTGTATGCCCAACAACTGAAATACCTTAGAGAAGCTAACAAAGATAATGATATTGCAAAAGTAAAACTTGTGAATAATGTTGTTATCGGTCTTTTAGATGCTTGGAGAGAAACTAACGAAATTGACCAGTAGTGAATGGCTTAAAAAATTAAAATCCTATTTAGTTCTTGAGGATTTTGACAAACTAGAGAATCTGCTAAAAGTTCAACCAACTTTTCAAGATTCTGAAATTGAAGAAGCAAAATATCTTTTAAAAGAGGTTTTTGTTCTTTCAGTTAAAAATAGAGATAGACTTTCAAATATAATGACGAAAGTAAAAAGAAATATTGAATTCACAAAATCCTCTATTTCTCAACCTCATCATAAATTCAATAAAAAATTTTAAATATAGGAAAAAAATTGAA
>Ga0256826_1000487_pt1 | contig 24018 bp, 24 predicted proteins | sample CV79metaG_FD_185975 | JGI IMG/M metagenome (GOLD analysis project Ga0256826, IMG submission 185975) | Hydrothermal vent microbial communities from East Pacific Rise, Pacific Ocean - CV79 | ecosystem: Environmental > Aquatic > Marine > Hydrothermal vents | place: Pacific Ocean: East Pacific Rise...
TCAGGAAAAAGAATCTACCTTGACTTGCATGTTGCTGTTAAAAAAGGTTGGTCAAAGTCACGTGGTGGACTTGAAGATATGGGATATATCTTTTAAAAGAGGATTTCATGACATTAAACTCCATAAAACAAGGCATATACGGACTCTACTTAACAAACTATTTTGGCTTAAAACTAAAAAAGGTTAGTAGCTTTTTAGCTAAGAAAAATCTTCGAATAGCTTATTCAGAGAGTCAATTAAAGGCACTTAATATAAAAGTAAATGTCTTAAATAAAGAGAGAATACCTAAAGATGGTCAGTACTTGGTTATTTGTAATCATAGAGGTATTATTGACCCTCCTGTTTTAGAAGTTGCCTTGAAAGATACAAATATATTTGGTGTATGGGTTGCTAAAAAAGAGCTCTATAACTCTCCATTTTTTGGACTTTTTGTTCGTAATGCTGGTTCACTCTTATTAGACAGAGAAAAGAGTCAAATGTCAGGTTTTTTTGCTGATGCCAAAAGAGTAGTTAAAGAGGGATCTTCTATTTTTATTTTTCCTGAGGGAACAAGAAATAAAGGAAAAGAGTCACTTATAGAGTTTAAAGAGGGTTTTAGAATTATTGCTCTTAAAAATAGACTTCCTATTTTACCCGTATTTATTCGCTCACACACTAACAAAGCACTCGGTGATGCTTTAGAGAGTACAAAAAATGAACAAATTTTAGAAGTTGAATTTGGAGACATCATCGACTACAAAGAGCGTGGAAATATTCAAGATATTTATAGAAAGATGTTTAAGTTAGATTAGTTCTACCCAACCTTAGCTTTTTTTACTTTATCTTCAAAGTAGAGTGAAAGAGTATCCCATGGGTTACCATCGGTTCCATCTTCTGTAAAATAGATATGAGAAAAATCATGTTCTCTAGCAAAAGAGATGAGGCTATTGAGATTGTTCGAACGCATTTCATAGATTAAGAGTGAAAGTTCAGTTGTAGAACTAGGTATGTTATAGCTAGAAGGTGGGTTACTTAGAAGTGTATCATTAGGGTTTTCATAGCTTACTACAATATCTGCAATACCTGAGTCAATATAAACTTGATCGGTGGTAATACCTGGATTTAAAATAACGAAGTTTAATTCACGTTTTTTAGCTTCTAAACTGAGATTACTATAGTAAGAGAACTTTGCACTCTCTGTAGATGTTTCATCAAAAAAGATACCACTTACTCCTAATTTTTTGTAGTGAACTTTCCATGCTTCCATATCATCAATAACCTCTTGTAATGGGCGATTGCCATAACCTGTATAGACATATCCAACTATGGTAATTCCAGCATCAATTAACTCTTGAATACCATGAACATAGTCAGAGTTTTGTTCTCTAAAATGACCATTACTAGGGTTGATAATGACAGTAATTTGTGCATCAGGGTTAGTTATTTTAACATCTATGAGTTTTTTCCATACATAGTTTTTTTCATCATACCAGTTTGGGTAACTATAGAGTGGAACTAAAAGTTGTAAATCTTCTTGAGAATTATTTAAATCGTCTGCCATTAAATTGTTTAACCATTGGGTCACATGCTTAAAAGAGATATTTTTGATATTATCTTTATTGCTCAGTAGTTGGTTATCTGCTTTTTCAAAGCCTAAATGAAAAATATCATCAAAGACTTTGTTAATGGCATCTCTACCATAGAGTTTTGTTTTTGCTCTATTACTTTGAACTTTCTGGTAACCCCACTTTTTATCTTCTTCTTTACCTCCATAGCATGCTCTCCATTCATTAGCATAGTTTTCGACTAAGTATAGGTTTATAGCTTTTATCTCTTCAATACTATAGAGACCACTCTTTCCTGCATGGGTTGCACCAATTGCGTTAAGAAGCATTTGAATTAGGGCATTAGCACTTTTTGCTCCCTCTCTCATATCTCCTGTAGATATTTGCTTGTTGAGTCCTCTATCGTTATAGATAATCTCTATAATCTTATCTAAACCTGTGTTACTTTTTCCTACTACCTCTTGAATACTTTGATTAATTAGACGACCAGCTTCTAAATCTGTTTTTAAGAGTCTATCTAACCATTTTGCTACCTGTTTGTAACTACTATTTTTATTTCCCTCTTCATTAAGTAGTCGATTTTTTAAGTGTGATTCAAATCCAAGATGATAGATACCATTAGCAATGCTATTAATAGCATTTTTACCAAAAAGTTTTGTTCTTACTTCACTGTTAACTACTTTGTGAAATCCATGTTTCTTATTATCATCACCATGTAACTCTTTCCACTCCTCTTGATAGTTAAGAAAAATATAGTCATTGATAAATCGTACATCGGCGATAGATATTTTTTTATCGTTTCCTGTACCTGTTTCAATGATGGCTTCAATGAGTATTTCATTCATACGTTCTACAGATTCAATTGCATCTGTAATATCTTCTTGTGAAACAGATGGGTTTCGTTTTCTATTAAGACCTTTGTCATTTTTAATAATAGTCACTATACGGTGTAAGCCTATAATCTCATCTGTAGAAGCCTTTCTATTGAGTTCATTTGTTACTCCTACAGTAGGAAAAAATCCTACAGCAGGTAGTAGAGTTAATGTTTTTAAAAAGTCTCTTCTTTTTACTGTTTTTTGCTCTCGTTTCATTCTATTTCCTTTTAAAACTTAAGTTAATAATTATAGCTTTAAAACGATAAACTTTTAATAAAATTAAGTAATATAATTAATTAATATACTTTATATTATCTTAATGTTTTAGAATTTTAGAAACAATTTCATAAAGGTTAGAAGAGATTCCTTCTGTTTTAACTACTCTTTCTAACTCAATTTTCATAAGTGCTTTAGAGTTAGCATTCATTTTTTCAAAGAGTTTAAATGCTCCAGCTAAACGTGATGCCATTTGGGCGTTAATGCTGTCAATTTCAATGAGTTTGTCGGCTAAAAACTTGTATCCTGAGCCATCTTTTGCATGAAAAAACTTGTTGTTTCCTAAAAAAACACCAATTAAAGCTCTTACAATGTTTGGTACAGTTTTGTCATAAAGCTCACTCTTTTCTAAGGCTTCAACTCTTTGTAAAAGACCCTCTCTTTGTGAAAGTGCTAAGATGCTTAAGTACTTTGTCATGACTATGTGGTCATTCTTGTAACGCTCATGAAAGTGCTGAAGTTCTGTTTCTCTGTGATGCTTTTCTGAGTCTTCTATGATACTTAGAGCTATCATCCTGTCGCTCATTGAAAGTGAGTTGTTGTATTGCTCCTGTGCTAGAGTTACAATCTCTTTTTCGTCTACTGCAGAGAGTAGCATGAGACATTGGTTTTTAATGCTTCTTTGTGCTATCTCTTTTGCAGAGGTTCCTGCTTTTGGAAAATGGTTTTTAGTGTAGAGTTCTAAAAGTTTTTTCTTATGTGTTGTGGCTAATGTTGTAGCCAATGTCTCTTTTGCATTACGAATGTTCTCAAAGTCAATGGCTTCTTCACCTTGAATAAGGGTTGCTGTGCTAGGCAATTGTAAAAGTATGGCTTTGTAGGAGAGGTCAATGTCTAGCTCTAAAAGATAGCCATAACTCTCTACAAAACTTGGGTTTAACTCTTTACCGTTCATTATGTTTTTAAGTGTCTCCACGGCAAAAGTTTGTGTAGCATCAAAACGTGCAAACGAATTGCAATCGTATTTTAGAGCAAAAATGTGGTCATTTTTCTCTTTTTTAACGATAATGGGTGCAGAGAAGTTACGGTTAACAGAGAGGTAAGGTTGAGCTTTTATATGCTTAAAAGTAAAAGTCTCTTTGGTTTTAGAGACAATAAGCGTCTCTTCTAATAGCTCTTTTCCTGTTGGGTCAATGAGTCCAATGGTTAGAGGGAAGTAGTAAGGCTCTTGCTCTTTTCCCTCTAAAGTTTTAGGAATGTTTTGTTCAATTGTTACAGAGTAAACTCCCTCTTCAAATCTCTCTTCAATCTCAATGGTAGGTGTACCAGATTGGTCGTACCAACGTTTAAACTGTGTTAGGTCATGTCCTGAAGCTACTTGCATTGCCCATAAAAAATCTTGGGTAGTGACGGCTTGACCGTCAAAGGTTTTAAAGTACAAGTCCATTGCTTTTCGCCACGCCTTTTCACCTATGAGTGTATGAATCATACGAATAACCTCTGCACCTTTGTCATAGACGGTTGATGTGTAGAAGTTGTTCATGGAAATGTAAGATTTTGGCTGAATTGGGTGAGAGGTAGGAGAAGCATCTTCTACAAACTGGTAGTTACGAAGAGCCTCAACGTCGTCAATGCGTTGTACTTCGGCAGAGTTTAAGTCAGCTGAGAAACATTGGTCTCTAAAGACAGTTAGCCCCTCTTTTAAAGTAAGTTGAAACCAGTTTTTACAAGTAATACGGTTTCCTGTCCAGTTATGAAAGTACTCATGAGCTACAATGCTTTGAATACGCATAAAGTTTGCATCGGTGGCTACGTCTGCATCGGCTAAAACGGCTTGGTCGTTAAAAATATTCAACCCTTTGTTCTCCATGGCTCCCATGTTGAAACTCTCAACAGCTACAATGTTGTAGATGTCCAAGTCATATTCACGACCATATTTCTCTTCGTCCCAAACCATTGCTTCTTTGAGTGACTTCATGGCATGGTGACACTTTGACTCGTTTCCAAGGTCACAGTAGATATTTAGCTCAACATGGTTTCTAGAAGCAGTTGTAAAAGCATCTGTAATGTACCCTAAATCTCCAGCTACTAAAGCAAAAAGATAGGCAGGTTTTGGATATGGGTCAAACCATGTAACGGTGTGTCGACCATCTTCAAGCTCTTTAAAAGCTTCTTTTTGTGGATTTCCATTACTTAGTAAAATGGGGTAGGCTTTTTTGTCAGCCACAATGGTGGTGGTAAAAATAGACATAACATCAGGTCTGTCAAGGTAAGGGGTAATACGTCTAAAACCCTCTGGCTCGTTTTGGGTACAAAATATACCAGCAGATTTGTAAAGACCCTCTAACTCAGTATTGTTTTGTGGGTAGATTTTGTTAACAATTTTAAGCGTAAAGTTCTCTGGTAAATTACTAATGTTTAAGAGTTCATTTTCATAACTGTACTCTTTTTTCTCTACATTATCTACAAAAAGTTCTATTAATTCTAAGTCAATACTATGAAGTTCTAAGATTGTAGCTTTTGTGTTAATTTTTACTATCTGCATACTATTTGTAACAGTTGTGTACTCTTCAAAAAGCTCAAAGTGTAAGTTAATGTTTTCTATTTTAAAGTCAGATTCTTGGTAGTCTTCAAGATAAATGGTTTTTGGTTGGCTCATGAGGTCTCTTTAAATTTTTTTCTTATCTTATCATAAGAACTTAATGCTGAGTTGACTAAAGTAAAGTGTAGAATTTTATGAAATAATATTAAATCTAACAATCTACATAGTTAATTTTGTTTTATATAATTTTTTTTAATATAAATTGTTGTAATAATTCCTCTATTTGTCTAAATTTCTCTGTTTTTTTATTTTTTAATACACATTTAGTTTGTATGATGAATTAAGATAAATTTTTAAAGGAGATTTATTATGGAGTATTTAAATAAGGACTTAGGAGAACAAATAGCAGAGGGGCTTTGTAATTCTGCAGAGTGCTATAGATTAAAAAATGATTTTCATATGTCAAAAAAACTCTATCTTGAAGCATTGAAGTGGAGAGAGGAGTTGTTGATGAGAGATAAAGAGTACTACTTACCACTTATTGCTAAAACATTAAACTCTTTGGCAGTTGTTTCTATGGAGGGAAACGAATCTGACTTAGCTGTAAAATACTATAAAAAATCTATCTATGTTAGAAAAATGTTGAGAATTGAAAATGATGTAGTATTGGCAAATAACTATGCTGACTTAGCAGATTTATGTAGAAGAGAATATAACTACACTAAGGCAAAAGAGTTCTATATTAAAGCATTAGATATTTACTTAAAAGTCTCTTCTGAAGATTTCTATCTATCTCATATTAGAGTTTTAAATATTTATAATCATCTAGGTGTCATTTGTAGTGCTGAGAATCAATACGAAGAGACAGAAGATGCTTATATTGGTGCATTGACCATTTATAAAGGTTTAGTTAAGAATAAATCCAATCAATATAAAGAGGAGTATGCATTAAAACTATTTGACTTAGCTACACTCTATTTTAAAAATCAAAGACAAAATAGAGCTGGTGAAATCTATCTTTATGCTCTTGACTTATTACTTGAACTGGATGATATGGATGCCAATAGATATATTGATGAGTGTGCCATGATTTTTTATCGTTTAGGAGAAATTTATACGTCACAACTTGAATATTCAGATGCATTGGCTTCTTATAGAACAGCACTAAAATACTATATCGCAATGGCAGAAGAGCAACCTTTGAAATATGGTTCATATGTAGCAACTGTGTTTAAGAGTTTAGCTTCTCTTCATAAAAAGCAGGGCAACATAGAAGCAGCTCAATATTTTCATTTGAAAGTAGTCGATATTTATTGGAGTTTGACACACTATAATGAGTTAGAGTATGCACTACAGTTAGCTTCAACAATTATAGATGGAGTAATCTATTATCAACAACACTCTTTATCACTTTATGAGGCAGAACTCATTTTAGAAGAGTATTATGAAGGAAAAAAGGGAGATGAATTATTAGATAGAATCTATCATTTACGTGAAGATACTTTTTCAAAAGTTTAGTTAGAGAGATTAGTTTTTTAATCTCTCTAACTCTTCAAGTATTTTATTCATATTTAGTCTATCCGTAGCAAGTCTCTCTTTCTCTTTTAAAAAAGCTTTTTTTGTATAATAATCACTAATTATAAATAAGATTAAAGATATTCCTGACGTAATCATTGATGTTAGTTTAATATAATCTAGACTTAGTTCATCTAGACACATAGAACCACAAATGTTTAAAATTAAATTTGGATTATAGACAGATAGAAAATATAATGAGCATGAGAATATAAAAAGAAGAAAGAAAAAAGTTCTAAAATACATAATAAGAATCCGATATAATTATTTTAAATATATTATAACAAAAATTACCATAATGTTTAATTGTCTTTGATGCTTAAAACTAAGTTATATAATTTTTTTGGCTACAATATCAACAATAAATAAAGGAAAAAAATGAAAGTTGTCATTGATTTAATTGAAGATATTAGAGAGAGTATTAATAATAATGAGACCTATAATTTAACAGCTATGTTATTAAAAGAAGATGAACAAAATAGGAAAAATTTAATTTATGCTGGTGAAGCATCTATTGGTTCATTTCATCTTGATAAGCTTGCAAAAGAGCTTATTTTGTGTGTTGAAAAAGAGAAGAGAGCTTTAACTATTGGTGAGCTGGTTAAACATTTATTAATTATGGATATGGATATGATGATGTATGAAGTTAAATTAGAAGTGAGTGAAGAACATGCACCACAAGAGTTAGTTGGTTTTGGATTTAATGCTGCTGATTCTAAATATGCACTATTCATTATGGCGTAACCACTCTTTTGGTAAAATAACAAAATTTTAAAAACAAGGGTTTTACTATGTCAGTTAAATGTGCATTTTTATTTGCAGGTCAAGGTTCTCAGTCAATTGGAATGGGAAAAGATTTTTTTGAAAACTCAGATGTTGCTAAACAGATGGTAGCAGATGCTTCAGAGCGTACAGGAATAGACTTTGAGAAACTTCTTTTTGAAGAGAATGATAACTTAGGACAAACAGAGTTTACTCAGCCAGCTATTTTATTAGTTGCATCAATTGCTCATAGACTTTTTACAGATGCTATTGATATTAAACCAACATTGACTATGGGACACTCATTAGGTGAGTTTTCTGCATTGGTTGCAAGTGGTGCTTTAGATGCTATTGATGCTGTAGAGCTTGTAAATCTTCGTGGAAAACTAATGGCTGAAGCGTGTTCTAAACAAGAAGTTGGAATGATGGTTTCATTAGGACTCTCTGATGAAGTAGTTGAGACTATTTGTGAAGAGCAACGAGAAGCTGGTTTAAAAGTATGGGCTGTTAACTATAACTCTGATGGTCAGATTGTTATTGCTGGGATTAAAAAAGATTTAGAAGTTTTAGCTCCTATTTTAAAAGAGGCAAAAGCAAAAAGGGCAATGTTATTAGATATGTCAGTTGCTTCTCACTGTCCATTATTGGAAAGTGCAGTTGAACCACTTTCTGTAAAATTAAATGAGATGATTAAAGATGAGTTTATTTCACCAGTTATTTCAAATGTAACAGCTGAACCTTACTCAACTAAAGTAGAAGCGTTAGAACTTCTACCTCAACAACTTGTTCTTCCTGTTAAGTACAAACACTCAATGGCAAATGTAGATGCTGAAGTAGATTGTTACATTGAGTTTGGAAATGGTGCTGTGCTTAAAGGACTTAACCGAAAAGCGACAAAAAAACCTCATTTTAATGTAAGTGATATGGCTTCTCTTGAAGCGACTATTGAAGCTATTAAAGCACTATAAAATAAGAACTAATCTTAATTATTTTTTGAGATTAGTTTGATTTATATCATGACTCTGTTTACTAATATTAGTTCTAGCAGTTTCATTACTATTCTTTGCAATTCTTACTGTTCCAACACAACCATTTACTACCATTAAAAGTAAAGTTATACTTAATACCTTCTTAATCATTCATATCCTTTTTATATTAGATTAAGTTATTTTAATTATATTTATTTTAAATAACGATACAAATGTCACTTTTTAGCTTAAAAAATACATAAGTAACTAAAATACACACTATTTAGAAATAGTGTTTTTAAGTATCACTTTTTAAAGGAATTGATATGTTACATTTTGTAAGTCCATTTTGACTGATAATTTCAATCTTACCTTTCATTGTCTTTTCAATAATCATTTTTAAAATATATAAGCCTAGTCCCGTACCTTTTGATTTGTGTTTGGTTGTAAAATAGGGATTATAGATTTTATCTAATATATCTTCTGAAATACCTGATCCATTATCAATAATACTTATTATTATATTCTCATCAATAATAGAGTTTTTTATAATGATCTTTGAGTCTATAGTTCTATTATTCATACAGGCATCAATAGCATTATTAATAATAATAAGTAGAGCTTGAATAAGTTCTGATTTATAAGATGAGAATTCAATTTCTTCTTGATTGTTATAGTCAATTAAAATATCATGGTTATTTGTTACAGAAATTAAATTAAGAGCAGTATTAATAACATCTGAAAGAATTAAATTTTCAAGTTTTTTATCTTGTTTAAAAAAATCTATAAAGTCATCAATTGTATCAGAAAGGTAAGCTGTTGTCATCTCTAAATTATCTAAATGAGCATCAAATTTTTCACTAGAAAGTTGCTCTTTTTTATAGTCTAAATCCATATTTAGAATAATACCATTAATTTCAGAAAGAGGTTGTCTCCATTGATGTGCGATGATTGAGATCATCTCTCCCATTGATGCTAGCTTATTTTGTTGTACTAAAAATTTTTCTTGTTCTTTCTTCTCAATTTCAATTATTTTTATTTTATAGGCAAGTATAAACGAAAAACATAGAACTTCAAAGAGTGTTAAAAATTGAAAAATATAGTCAGATGGAATATCTAATGTTAAGATATTTAAGTATTCTAAAGGGAGTAGCAGACCAATAAATGCAATAATAGACCAAATAATAGAGTAAAATTTTGCAATAGTATCTTTTCTAAAATAAGCTAAATAATAAGTTGCTCCAATTATTATAGCGATAAAGAGGGGAACTAAGGTAAAGAAAAGATTAAAAAGTAGCTGTGCATAAAAGAACATATGGTACTCTAGAATAAAGATATTAGTAAGTGTAGCTATAATAAAATAGAGAATAAAAATATTTAAAATTTTATTAATTTTTGGAAGTTTCTTTTTTAAGTTGAGGATTGATTGAACAAAGAGTGTTAATGAGACAAAAAATGCTCCAGATGAGATATAAAAAATCCATGTAAAATTTTCAAAATAGCGTTGAGAAAAGCCAAAAAGTCCAATAAAGTATACACTTAACCAAAATACATAAGAGACATAATATAAATAGGCTCTAAAATTTAAGAGAAAATAGAGAAAAAGGTTGTAAAGCATTAAGAGTAGCATTCCTCCGAAAAAGAAGCCTTCTACAATATTATAAGTTTGATAATAATTTAGAAGATACTCTTTTGTAACTAAATCAAAATTTATATTAATTTTATTATAGTTATTTATTTTAAATAGAACTTCTACGGTCTCATTTATATCCATTGTAATGGGAAAAATCATATGATTTGTGTTAAATGCTCTATTTTTATTTTTGGAGATAACTCCATCTTCAATATAATTAACAATTTTTTTATTTTTTATTGTAAAAAATTCAATATGATAAGTAAATTGATTTTCAGATTTTAAATAGTAAGTCTTTTTTATTTTTGAGCAATTTTTTAAAGTAAGTTTTATCCAATATGGAGAATTGGCATTTTCTAAGGTATTAAAACTTTTTTTATTGTTTTGCCATTTACCTTGTTTTGAAATTGAATATTGAATATAACGGCTAGTTTTATAGAGAGGTTTCTCATTGACCTCTAATATTTGAGCATAAGAAAAAGTAACAAAAAATAGAAAGATAAATAAGAAAATTCTTTGCATACATTCCTTTCTATTTAAATTTTTTGAAGTATTATATAACTTTTTTAATCATTTAGCTATAATTTCATAAAATTTATTAGGAAAATTTATATGAGTAAAATAGCTATTATGGGTGCTATGCCTGAAGAGATAGAACCATTATTAGAAAGAGTAGAGAATGTAAAAAAAATTGAATATGCTGCAAATGTTTATTATGAAGCAACATATAAAGGTAAAGAGCTAGTCATTGCTTATTCTAAAATAGGTAAAGTTTTTGCTTCATTAACAGCTACTATTTTACTTGAAAAATTTGCTTGTGATAAGTTACTTTTTTCTGGTGTTGCAGGAGCTATTAGTCCTGATTTAAAGATAGGCGACTTGATTATTGCAGATGGACTTTGTCAACACGATTTAGATATTGTTGCTTTTGGTCACCCTTATGGCTATGTACCAGAAGGTGAAGTATGTATCGCTTCAGATGTATCTTTACGAAATATTGCTAAAGAGGTTGCAAGTAAAAATAGTTTGACTTTAAAAGAGGGAATTATTGCTACAGGTGATCAATTTGTAGCAAGTAGTGAACGTAAAGAGTGGATTTCTGATACTTTTAAAGCTGATGCTTTAGAGATGGAAGGTGCAAGTGTTGCTGTTGTTTGTAATGCCTTAAATGTACCTTTTTTTATTTTAAGAGCTATTTCAGATACTGCAAATGATGATGCTGGTATGGATTTTGATGAGTTTATGGTAGGTTCAGCAAAAATTTCTGCAAACTTTATTTTAGATATGGTAGAGAAGATAGATTAGGATAAACGATGAGCAGAGTACGAGAACCACAACTAAATATTTCAAAAAAGCTTTTACGTGTTGCTGGAAAAACAAATGCCACCTTTAAACTTATAGGTGAGGGCGACAAAGTATTAGTAGGTCTTAGTGGTGGAAAAGACTCTTTGGCTCTTATTCATATTATGAAGCATATTCAGCGTCATGCACCATTTAAGTTTGAGTTTGAGGCTTGTACTATTAACTATGGAATGCCTGGTGAGCACTATAGTGATCTTATTGAACATTGTAAAAAGTATGGCATAAAGCATACTGTGTATGAGACAAATATATATGAAATTTCAAATGATGCTATACGAGAAAACTCATCATTTTGTTCTTACTTCTCACGTATGAGACGTGGAGCTTTATATACTTTTGCCCAAGAGCATGGCTTTAACAAAGTAGCATTGGGTCACCATTTTGATGATACTGTAGAGAGTTTTTTTATGAATATGTTTTACAATGGTTCCATGAGAGCAATGGCACCAATTTACAAAACAAATCGTGGATTTCACTTGATTCGACCACTTATTGAGGCACGGGAAAAACAGTTACGAGCTTTTGCAGATGATAATAACTTACAACCTATTGGAGATGAAGCCTGTCCAGCGATGTTAAAAGATGTAAAAATGCCTCATGCACGAGCAAATATGAAGTTATGGTTAGAGGATTTGGAGAAAGATAACTCAAAAGTCTTTAAAATGATAAGAGCATCATTTAAACATATACATGATGATACATTTTTAGACCCTGAGCGTTGGGATAGGGATGATATTTAATCTATTTAATTAGATTTGAATCAGACAAAAAAGGTTGAATGTTAAGAGAAAATTTCTCAGAGAACTTTTTAATAAAAGTGTCAAGTTCACCTTTTGTGTCAATCCACGTTGGAAGATGCAGATGTGCATAGTTTTTTTCAATTTGGGTAAAACCTCTGTATGACTGCAACGTATTTCTAAGTTTTTCAATATAAAGCATTTTCTCTTGACGACTCATTTTGTTCCTTTAAGTTTAATTTAATGTTTATACTATAGCAAATATAAACTTAAACTTAAATATATTTATTAATATTTCAAATTAAAATTTTTTATAACAAAAACAACTATGATACTTTTAAGTTTATTTTGTTGTTTCCTCGTTAATTTTGCTATAATTATGGCATTATTTATTAAGGATTATGATGTCAAATAGAGAAGAAGAACCAAAGTTAAAAAAGATTGTATCTGCTGCAGATGGCTTGAGTTTAGGTATTTCAATGGTAGTCGCAGTATTGTTAGGAGTTGGATTAGGTCTGCTTATGAAAAACTTTTTTAATCTCCCTTGGTTATTTTGGTTAGGCGTTTTTTGGGGTGTTGCTGCAGCAATCTTAAATGTCTATAAAGCATATGAGAAACAGAAAAAATCTTTAGATGAGTTGGCTGATGATCCAAAATATCGTCATAGAAAATATGATGATTCTGATGATGAGGATGATAAATATTAATGAAAAATATATTTGTAGGACTTCTTGTAGCTGATTTTATTTTAGCTCTATATGCTTTTTTTGTGGCTCAAGGAACTTGGCTTATTAATTCTCAAATTGCATTTATTGCTTCAACATTAGTAGTTTTTGCATCTATGTTATCTTATAGAAGTATGGTACATGGTCGCTTAAATGTTGGTGCCATACCAGATGATGAGCGTGATACCTTAGATAAACTAGAAGATCCATATGATTTGTATGATGATGAAATTAAAAAAGATGATGAAGAGAAAACTCTAGTTGAAGTGGTTAAAGAAGAGCGTGCAAATTTAAAAAAGAGTCGTAGAAGTTTTTGGGAAGCAACAAAAGATTCTAAAGCTTCACTCTCTTTTTATAGGTTAGGAGCTTATGGAATATTAGTTTTAGGCTTTTTTTATTTAAATTCAAATAAATTTTTAGATGTAACAGCATTTCTTATCTCTCTTGGTATTCCACCTATTGTTATTGTTTTAATCTTGATGCAAAATAGAGTAGAAAAATAACAGAACCTTGATTGACATAGACTAAGAGTTTTTGATATAATTCAATTAATATTTATATAGAAGGTAAGATAATGGCAAAAAGTTTATATGAAACTTTAGGTGTAAGTGACAATGCAAGTGCAGATGAGATTAAAAAAGCATATAGAAAATTGGCACGTAAGTACCACCCTGATGTTAATAAAGATGAAGAGGCTATAGAAAAATTTAAAGAGATTAATGCAGCATATGAAGTCCTTTCTGATAAAAAGAAAAAAGATGAATATGATATGTATGGAGATCAGATGTTTGGTGGACAAAATTTTCATGATTTTGCTCAGAATCAAGCAGGTGGTAATGTTGATCTTGATGAGCTTCTTAAAAATATCTTTGGTGGTGGATCTGGTTTTGGTGGTGGATTTGGAGGTGGAGGTGCTGTAGATCTTGACCAAAAAACAACCATCACTGTACCTTTTGTTGTTTCAATTCTTGGTGGAAAACATCATGTCTCTATCAATAGTGATAGTTTTGATATTAAAATTCCAGCTGGTATTAAAAATGGTGAAACATTGAGAGTTAGAGGTAAAGGTAATGCTGGTATGGGGCATAGAGGTGATTTACTAATTAAAGTTGAAGTTGCACCATCTCCTACTTTTGAAAGAAAAGACAATGATCTTTATATTGATATGGAAGTACCACTAAAAGAGGCTCTGTTTGGTGGAAAAGTCACTATTAATACCTCTGTACATGATGAAATAACTATTAAAGTTCCTGAAAATACAAGAAACGGACAAAAGTTTAGAGTACGTGGTAAAGGTGTTGTTGATAGAAAAACAGCACTGCAAGGTAATCTATATTTAACGGCTAATATTATTCTTCCTGATGTTAATGAGTTAGATGAAGAGTTAAAAACATTATTAAAAGAGAAATTACCTTCAGGTGAAATTGCTTCTGAGGAGTAAGCCATGCATAGTTATGATGAACCAGTATATCTTATTTCAGTTGTTGCGACTATTTTAGATATACATCCCCAAACACTTCGTCAATATGAAAAAGAGGGGCTTATTCACCCTTCAAGAACACAGGGGCGTATGAGACTCTATTCTCAACGTGATATTGATAAGATTAAATTTGTTTTACAATTAACAAGAAAAATGGGTATTAATTTAGCAGGAGTAGATGTTATTTTAAAACTTAAAGAGCAGATGGATGCTATGAACAGTGAGATTAAAGATTTACGTGAAGAGTTAAGTAAAGTAAATCGTAATGGGTCTGTTCCTATGCACAAGGCTGTTGTTACAACAAGTAATTATGATATAGTTATTTTTGAAGATTAGAGAGCTTAAAAGCTCTCTTTTTATTTAGTTACTAAAAGTAAAATATATCCTTCTCTATTAACATAAATTCGTTTCGTTTGATTTTTATATAACTCAAATGCTTCTTTTGCATCTTTAAGATTTTTTATAGGTCTATTTTCAATTTGTATTAGTATATCTCCAGCTAGAAAACCACTTATTTCAGATTGACTTCTCTCTAATACACCTTCAATGAATACACCTGAAATATTTGCTGAAATCTGATATTTATATTTTGTCTCATCGGTTAATTCACTAAGTCGTAATCCTTCTATCTCAATATAGTTAGATGAGAGATTACTATTTCTATCTATTGAACTTAATGAGAGTTTTTTTGTTAACTCTTTTTTATCACGTTCTATATCTATAGAGATAGTTTCGTTTGGATTAAATGATCTAATTAATCTTTGTAAATCATGTGGGGTAGGGACACTTTTACCATTAATTGCAAAAATTAAATCATTACGTTGAAGACCAGCTTTTTGTGCAGGTGAATTTATCTCTACATTGGTAACAATGGCACCTTTTTGATGAGTGTAAAGTTTTTCAAGTTCAGGTGTGATTTTTGAAATATTGACTCCCATATATCCACGGTTAACTTTTCCTTTTTCAATAAGTTTACGGACTACATTTCTTACCATATCTACAGGAATTGAGAATCCTATTCCATGATTTCCTCCTGATTGAGAAAGAATAGCAGCATTAATTCCAATAAGTGCTCCACGTGAGTCAATTAAAGCTCCACCAGAGTTTCCAGGATTAATTGATGCATCTGTTTGAATGAAGTTTTCATATTTGTTAATACCTACATGATCTTTATTGAGTGCCGATATAATACCTTGTGTTACTGTCTCTCCTACTCCAAAAGGGTTACCAATTGCAAAAACAACATCACCTAATTTTATATCATCTACATGACTAAGCATAATAGGTTTTAAGTTTTTTGCTTCTATTTTAATAACGGCTAAATCACTATCTTTATCTTTTCCAATTACTTTTGCTAAATAGACTTTATCTCTTCCTTTTATGGTTACAGAAATTTCATCAGCATCATCTAACACATGATTATTGGTTACTATATATCCATCTTTAGAGATAATAACACCTGAACCTAAGGCATTATCTCTTTTTGTTGGAGTCTGATTTTGAGGTTGTACTCTTTGAGTAAAAAACTCTTGAAAAAATGGATCATTAAAGAGTCTATTTTGTGTCTGTCTGTTTTGAACAATTGTTTTTGTAGAGATGTTTACAACAGAACTCATAGAGTTTTTAAGTATTTTATGAAATGATAAAATTTCATTTTTCCCATTTGGTAATTTATGTTTTGGTTCTATTGGAGCATTATTAAAATGAATGGTTCCAGCTAAAAGAGAAGCTGATAGAAGTGTAGATAGAAGTATACTTTTATGCATTTTTATCCTTTTTTAGAGTTGTAGTTTGAAAGTGTTGTTAAAAAGTTTTGAAAGTTGAAAAGGAGGAGGTAGTTAGGAGTAATATATAGAACTTTTTAACAACAGTATCTAATTGAGTAAGGGAAGCACTCTTTTAGATACCTCTTTCATAAGTAGAGTATAATCTATTTATGTAAATAGATGGAAAACAATTAGTTAATCTATAGTTAATGATATAGATTAGTTTTTTAAATTATGTATTCTTAGTGCCTCTTCTAAATCTTCAATTGTATCTATTCCAAAACTTTTTGTTTTAACTTCTACCATAGCAATATTGTATCCATGATATAAGGCTCGTAGTTGTTCAAGTTTTTCAATATCTTCAAGTGGTGCTGGAGTTAAATTACAAAATATCTCTAATGATTTTTTTGTAAAACCATAAATTCCTAAATGTCCTTTATAGTCATTAAAATGGTGATCTCTAGGATAAGGAATTTTTGCACGAGAAAAATAGAGAGCAATATCTTCATCGGTAGTAATTAATTTGACGATATTAGGATCATCTGCTTCTGGATTATTCATTATTTTATAACAAGAGTTCATCATAATATTTAAGTTGTTTTTATTTTTCACAGTTAAGTCATAAACAGCTTTTACTACATCACTCTCAATAAAAGGTTCATCTCCTTGTACATTAATAATAACTTCATCATTTTTTAAATTTAATTTTTCTGCTGCTTCAAAAATTCTATCTGTTCCTGAGTTGTGATTAGAGGATGTCATAATAGCATCTATATGATATTTTTTTGCTATTTTAATAACCTCTTCTGAGTCCGTAGCAATAGCCACTTTATCTATTTTTTCTACAGCTTTTGCTGTTCTAATGACCATTGGTAGACCACCAACATCAGCTAGAACTTTATTTGGAAAACGGCTAGAACCTATACGTGCAGGAATAATAATCATGCTATAAAACCTTTTTACTTTTAAGAGATTTTATCATATTTATTTAAAGTACTATTAGCATTATTCTAATTTTAATAAATTTACATAAACTCTTCTTTCTTCAAATAGATTCAAACCTCTACTATTTAACAATTTTAAATGTTATAATCCCCCTTTATTTTTTAAATATGGAGTATAATCGAATATGGAAATATTACTTGTTTTAGTTGGTATACTTGTTGGTACACTCTCTGGTTTTTTTGGTATTGGTGGAGGGATGATTCTTGTTCCTATCTTGATGCTTATAGGTATTGATATTAAGACAGCTATTGGTATCTCTATTGTACAAATGGTTTTCTCTTCATTTTATGGTTCATATTTAAATCACAAAAAAGGTTCACTTATTTTAGGTGAAGGAATTTGGGTTGGTGTTGGAGGTTTTGTAGGTGGAGCTATTGGTGCATATATATCAAATTATGTCTCTGATATAGTACTTCAATATCTCTTTTTAGGTCTGCTCATTTTTGCACTCTATCGACTTTTTTCATCTAAAGTATCAGATGATGGTATGGTAAAAAAATTAAGCCCTATTATTCTTGGATTAGTTGGATTTGTTATTGGTATCTTTGCTATCTCTTTAGGGGTAGGTGGCTCAATTTTACTTACACCAATTTTAGCAGGTTTCTTACACTATCCAATTAAAAAAGCTGTTTCAGCAGGACTTTTCTTTGTTGCTTTCTCTTCAGTTGCAGGGCTGTTCATGAAACTCTCTACAGGAAGTATTGATCTTGAAAAAGGTATCTATGTCGCGTTTGCTTCACTTGTTGGTGTCTATGGAGGTATCTGGCTTAAAGACCATGTTAGCTCTTCTAAACATAAACTCTACTTGCTCATCATGTATGGTGTTGCACTTTTAATCTTAGTTAAAAAAATGTTCTTAGGATAATTATATAATATGAAAAATCAAAAAATAGAAGTCTATGGGGCTAAAGAAAATAATTTAAAAAATATAGATATTACGATTCCAAAAAATCAGCTAGTGGTCATTACAGGAATCTCAGGTTCTGGAAAATCAACTTTAGCCTTTTCAACGCTTTATGCCGAGGGACAACGACGTTATATTGAGTCTCTCTCTTCATATGCTCGTCAGTTCTTAGGTAGAGTTGGTAAACCAGATGTTGACAAAATAGAAGGGCTTACTCCTGCTATTGCTATTGATCAAAAGACTACCTCTAAAAATCCTCGTTCAACGGTAGGAACCATTACAGAGATATATGATTATTTACGACTTTTATATGCTCGTATTGGTAAACAACATTGTCATGAGTGTGGAAAACCTATCTCTTCCATGAGTGCAGCAGATATTATTGAAGAGGTTTTAAAACTTCCAGATGGTGCAAAATTGGTTATTATGGCTCCTCTAGTAAAAGAGAAAAAGGGAACTTTTGCAGATATGATTGAGTCACTTCGTCATAAAGGGTATGTTCGTGCTATGATTGATGGGGTGATGGTTCGTCTTGATGAAGAGATTGAACTCTCTAAAACAAAAAAACATACCATTAAAGTGGTTATAGATAGAGTTGTTATTAAAGAAGAGAGTCGAGATAGAATAGGGCAAGATGTTGAAAAAGCTCTAAAAGAGGCGTATGGAGAGGTTGAACTAGAAGTTCTAAATTATGAAGAGTTTCCACAGTTAGATAGACAGCATATTCACTACTCAGAACATTTGGCTTGTTTTGACTGTAAACTCTCTTTTGAGCCTCTTGAACCAGTTTCGTTCTCTTTTAACTCACCAAAAGGAGCCTGTCCTACTTGTGATGGTTTAGGGATTCGATATGTTATTGACCTTACAAAAGTAGTTGATTCAGCACTTAGTATTGACAAGGGTGCTATAAAAATTATGTATGGGTTTAATAAAAGTTACTATACAAAATTCTTAATAGCCTACTGTGAGCAAAATGATATTCCTACAGATGTACCATATGATACTTTAGAGTCTTTTCAGAAAAGCTCTATATTGTATGGTGGTGGAGCAAATGTAGATTTTACATGGAAACGACATAAACTCAACCGTGAATGGCCAGGGGTTGTTAAATTTGCTCATGATATGTTCTCTGATGAAAAAGATATGTCTGAGTATATGACTGAAAAAGTTTGTGATAGATGTAATGGTCATCGTCTACGACCTCGCTCTTTAGCTGTTCAGATTGAAGGTAAAAATATTGCTGATATTATTGATATGCCTATTGAAAAAACATATGAGTATTTTCATAATAAAGAGAACTTTTCGCATCTTTCTGAGCAACAAAAACTTATTGCAGAGTCAGTTCTAAAAGAGATAGAAGAGCGTCTTTTCTTTTTGTATGATGTTGGATTAACGTATTTAACGTTAAGTCGTGATGCAAGAACAATTTCTGGTGGAGAGGCACAGCGTATTCGTATTGCCTCTCAAATTGGTTCTGGACTTACAGGGGTAATGTATGTACTAGATGAACCAAGTATTGGACTACATGAACGAGATACCATGAAACTTATTCGTACACTTCGTTCGCTTCAAGAAAAAGGAAATTCGGTTATTGTAGTTGAGCATGATAAAGAGACCATAATGTCTGCTGACTATGTGATTGATATTGGTCCTGGTGCTGGTAAATACGGAGGAGAGGTTGTTTTTGCTGGAACAGGTAAAAAAATGATGAAAGCAAAAACCTTAACTGCAAAGTATCTTTTTGGAGAGAAAGAAATTAATTATCCTCATGATAAACCTCAAGAGGAGTGGATAGAGATTAAAAATGTAACGCTGAATAATATTTCAAATATCTCTGCAAAAGTACCTTTGAAAAACTTTGTCTGTATTACGGGTGTTAGTGGTAGTGGAAAGAGTTCTTTAATTTTACAGACATTGTTACCTGTAGCAAGAGAAGTATTAAATCATGCAAGAAAAGTAAATAAAGTTGATGGTGTTGAGATTATTGGTTTAGATAAAGTTGACAAGGTTATCTCTTTAGATCAAAGTCCTATTGGTCGTACTCCACGGTCTAATCCAGCTACTTATACTGGTATTATGGATGAGATTCGTAAACTTTTTGCTAAGACAAAAGAGGCAGAGCTTAGAGGTTATAAAATTGGGCGTTTTTCATTTAATGTAAAAGGTGGACGTTGTGAAAACTGTACAGGTGATGGGCAAATTAAAATAGAGATGCACTTCTTGCCAGATGTATTGGTTGAGTGTGATACCTGTTTAGGTACACGATATAATGCTCAAACTTTAGAGATTATGTATAAAGGAAAATCTATTGCTGATGTTTTAGCTATGTCAGTTACAGAAGCGATGGAGTTTTTTAAAGCTGTTCCTTCTATTGCTATTAAGCTTAAAACATTGATGGATGTAGGATTAGACTACATTACTCTTGGACAAAATGCAACAACACTCTCAGGTGGTGAAGCACAGCGTATTAAGCTAAGTAAAGAGCTTAGTCGTAAAGATACGGGTAAAACACTTTATATCTTAGATGAACCAACAACAGGACTTCACTTTGCAGATGTTGACAGACTTACAGGAGTCTTACACCATTTAGTTGACCTTGGAAACTCTGTTGTAGTGATTGAACATAACTTAGATATGATAAAAAATGCAGACTATATTATTGATATGGGGCCAGAGGGTGGAAACAAAGGTGGGCTTATTGTCGCAACTGGAACACCAGAAGAGTTAGCAGCTACTCATGAAGAGACAGGCTCATATACCGGTATGTATTTGGTAAATGAATTAGATAAAGAGTTTCAAAATAGATTTTAAAATATTATTTTATATTCTAATTTGTTAAATAAGAAACAGTAGTTAATTTAAATAAATAAAATAACTCAGTATACCAATATTAATTTTATATATTAAGTATTTTTTTATATTTTATGTTATATAACTAATAAGATAATATAAATGTAAAGGATTTGACATGAAATATACTAAGTTAACAGATAAAATCATTATCTCTTTAATTGGATGTGCATTCATTTTTGGAGGGTGTTCAGATGAGACTCCTGTTATAAATAGTAAAAATGATACGCAAATGAATATTGGTCATTTTGTTAGTGTATTTGATAATAGCATTAGGTATAAGTGTGCAAATAAGATTATAGATTTATCCGATAATGGTGAGTTTCAATGTCAATCTTTTCCTATCTCTTTTTATATGGATAATGTTAAGTTAGGAGAAATTAGTTCAATCCATAAAGATGGATATGTCTTTCCTCAAGATATTATTGTTCTTGAAGAGTCAAGAGCTGTGTACAGTAGTGATGAGAGCATGATGTTCGCATCACTAGAAGAGTAGAGAAGTTAAGCGTTATAACGCTTCTTCATCCTCTTCTCCTGTTCTAATTCTTACAACTTTTGAGATGTCAGAAACAAATATTTTTCCATCACCAATTTTTCCAGTAAGTGCAGTCTCTTTAATAATTTTAATTGCAGCTTGTGCATACTCTTCAGAACTTACAACCATCTCAATTTTAACTTTTGGAATAAATTCAACAACATATTCAGCACCTCTGTAAAGCTCTGTATGTCCTTGTTGACGACCATATCCTTTTACCTCTGATATTGTCATTCCTTCAATTCCTGCTTCTACTAAAGCATCTTTTACATCTTCTAATTTGAATGGTTTAATTACAGCTTCTATTTTTTTCATTTTTTATCCTTTTATATATAGTGAGGAGAACCACAAGAGGGTTGTCCTTACAGGGTGTTATATACTACGTTTGAACTCTGGATATGCTTCCATACCACATTCAGTGTAGTCAATTCCTTCTTGTTGCTCTTCATCTCCTGCTCTTAGTGAGAAGATTTTGTTAATAATGTAAATTATAACAAAAGAGATTGGAAAAACAATAGCACCTACAACAACTATTCCTTTTAATTGAGTCATAATACTTACATCATCAATAAAAATACCAACTGCTAGTGTACCCCAAATACCATTAACAAGGTGAACAGATAATGCTCCAACTGGATCATCCATTTTTAATTTGTCAAAAAGAGGAACAAAAAATACAACTAAAGCTCCACCAATAGCACCAATTAAAATAGGTGTATACATATCATATTGATCAGGACCAGCAGTTACGGCTACAAGACCACCTAATGCACCATTTAAGATCATAGTAATATCAAATTTTTTGTAAGTATAATAGGTCAATAACCAACCAACAATTGCACCAGAAAGACCAGCAGTATTTGTATTCATAATGGTTAAAGCTACTGCATCAGCGTTCTCTTTTGATGAGATAGCTCCAACTGAACCACCGTTAAAACCAAACCAACCAATCCATAGCAAAAATGCTCCTAATGTTACAAGAGGAATATTTGAAGCAGGAATAACTTGTATTGCACCACTCTTCTTATATCTTCCACGTCTAGGTCCCATAATTAGAATAGCAGCCAATAAAGCCCAACCACCAGTAGAGTGAATAACAGTTGATCCAGCGAGATCAGCCATACCAGAGATGTCAAATGCAGTACCACTTAAAAAGTTAGCACCCCAAGTAATATTTACAATTGTAGGGTAGATAAAGGTACCAACGGCAATGGTAAAGAGTGCAAGAGGTAAAATTCTTGAACGCTCACTTACACCACCTGACATGATATTGACTACTTTCCCAACAAATGCCATTTGGAAAAGAAAGAAAGCATATTTACTCATTCCCGTTTGGTGATCCCATGAACCAAATGCATACTCATATCCAATAAGCATAAATGAGAGTGAGGCTACAGCATAAATCATTACATTTACAGTAAGAACTGAAGTAACATTTTTGGTTCGAACAAGTCCTGCTTCAAGCATAGCAAAACCTGGAACCATAAATATAATGAGTGTCATCGAAAAGATGGCAAAAAACGTGTCAATAATGTAGGATGGGTTATCTAACATAATATTTCTCCTTAAAGTCTAAAAATTTAGAATAATTTTATCTAAATAGTAAGGAGCTTACAAAAGTTAAAGTAGCAGAATATGATTAAAAAAAAGACATAAAAATGTATTGAGGTGTATAGAAAATATTTGATATGTATAAAAAATAAGCAGGAAAGTGTAGACAAGGTTTATACTCTTGTCTACAGAGGAAGAATTTAGTTTACAGCTACTTCTACTTCAGTACCTTCCCAGATACCATGTTTCGTACAGTAACCATGTGCTACTAATTTAAGTTTTTTTCCTGTTGGAATAATTGTAAATGTAGTAGTGTTATGTGCTTTAGTGTTTCCAAGAGTTCCTGGAACATAAGTAGCTTGTGCTAATTTTACTTCACCATTAAAAAGAGTTACAGACTCAATGTAGTGGTCAAAATCATCTGGATGAGTATATTCGTTACCCATTTTTACAGTTACTTCAAATGGCTCACCAGCTGTTGCTGTTTCAGCACAGTGAATAAATGGTGAGTGTCTATCAATAAGATCTTTTTTTGCTTCTCTATCTACTTCGCTAATATCTACGTATTTATTAATTTTTGGCATTTTATATCCTTGTTATTTAGTTTAATATTTGAATTATAGCAGAATTTATTTTAAATAGGACAATATTTATCCTATTTAATTTCTTCTTTTAACTTTTTTGACCAAATTCTAAGTATTTTTTTATCTTTTTGAGTGAGTGTAGCATTCTCATGTAGCCACAAATAAGAGGGCATAGGCATACGAATAGTAATTGATTTTTTAAGTTTATCTACAAAAAACTTCTGTTTTTTACTCTCATAGCTGTTCCAAAGAGAAAAGTTAACAACCTTTCGCCCATTTTTAACATGAGTCTTTACAAACCATGAAGCTGGTGCAACTCTATCATACCAAGGGTAAGTAGAGTCATTAGAGTGACAATCATAACATGAACGTTTAAGTATGCTCATAACCTCTTTTGGTGCTTT
>Ga0256826_1000488_pt1 | contig 23969 bp, 22 predicted proteins | sample CV79metaG_FD_185975 | JGI IMG/M metagenome (GOLD analysis project Ga0256826, IMG submission 185975) | Hydrothermal vent microbial communities from East Pacific Rise, Pacific Ocean - CV79 | ecosystem: Environmental > Aquatic > Marine > Hydrothermal vents | place: Pacific Ocean: East Pacific Rise...
AACCATCACCAACTACAGTGAAAAAAGTTACACCAAAATGGATAACATCTGTTTTACCAGCTGACACTGCTACAAAAATGTATGGTATGGGGATTGGGAAAAATAGAGAGATTGCCATTAATACGGCTCTTTCAGATATGGTTTCTAAACTTGGAACAAGTATTGAGTCTAGTTACCATACTGATGAAAAAGTAACAAACTCTTACTCTACTTTGGATGCTAGATACATCATTAAAGCTGAAGTTTCTAAAATCAAAGTAAATAACTATACAGTTATAAAATCTCATCGCATTAACTACAGAGAATTTGCAGTAATGATTGAGACTGATAAGAAAAAATTTGCTGAAGGTTTAAAAGCTGACTTAGTAATGAAGAAAAAGAGTATAGATCAGAGATATCAGGCTTTAAAATCTCGAGATATTCTTACAAGATACAATAATAAAAAAGAGTTAAGTAAGGAAGCTGAGACATTAAAACCTATGATTCTTATGATCTCTCAATTAGATAGCAGTTTCAATAGAGACAAAAATCTACAATTCGTTGAAGATAAGCAAAAAGCTTTTTTAGCAGAACAAAAAAACTTACAATTTTTTGTAAGTAGTGATAAAAAATCTATGCCTTTTGCAGATAAGATTAAAAATTATCTAGCTCAAAATAGTTTTACTGTCTCAAGTTCTGCATCAAATGCAGTTGTAATAAAGCTTCATACTAAAGAGAATATATCTAAGGGAAATATATCTATAGCCGTCTTAACTCTTAATGTTGGCGTTTATGATAAAAAAGATAGAATAGGTGGTAAAACGATCATTTTAAAAGAGAGATATAACTCTTCTTTATCAAGTGTTTATAAAAATGCCGCTATTCATTTTGAACAAGATATAAAATCTCAGGGTATAAATAAATTAATTGGTATTAATTTAAATATAGATTAATTTACAATAGAAGAAGAACCTAGTGAATAACTAGTCTCTTCTCTATCCTCTATCTAAAGAAAGCTTTTTGTTCCACGATTGTCATACATATCTTTATATCTAAATGTTATTAAGTTCTGTAGGATGGCAAAGAGCAACATAAAGTTTAAAAAGCTACTTCCTCCATAACTAAACATTGGCAAAGGAACACCTACAACAGGTGCATAGCCGATAGTCATAGAGATATTTACACCCATATATATAAATATCATAAAGCTTATAGAGACACTTACAACTTTTATAAAGTAATCTTTATTGAAAATACTTATGCTTAATAGATGTAAAATTAAAACAGCATAGAGAGAGATAAGAGCAAAAGCACCTAAAAACCCAGTTCTCTCAACTACAAATGCAAAAATAAAATCACTTGTTGCAATAGGTAAGAATTTCATTTGTGTCTGAGTTGCATCTTCTTTATCTTTACCTGTCCATCCACCTGAACCTATAGCGATGATTGATTGTTGTACATGATAAGATGGTTTTTCACTCATAAAGTCATTTATTCGAGTTTTTTGATAGTCGTGAAGTATAAATGTATAAGCTATTGGAATAAAAATAATAGTACCTAAAACAATAGTTGTTAAAATTTTCCAATGTACACCTACAAAGAAAAGAACGCCATATCCAATGAGTAGTAAAACTAAGGCTGTCCCTAAGTCTGGCTCTCTTGCAATCAGTAAAAAAGGTAAGAGAATATAGCCACTCATTTTTGCAAACTCTTTAAGTCTATAACCATTTATAGGAGGAGGTGACCTGTTTATAAGATATGCTAACATTAAGATAAGTGCAGGTTTTACAAACTCTGATGGCTGAATAGTTGCATTTATAAAGGGAATATCAATCCATCGTTGTGCACCAAGTCTAGCATGACCAAAAAATTCAACGGCTAAGAGTAAAATTATATTTGCCCAGTAGATAAGAGGAATTATCCAAGACATCCGACGTATAGGAAGAAAAAAGACAAATACGAACGCCATAAAAGCAACCCCAACATATGCACTCTGCTTATCAGCAAGTGCAGGAACAGCTTCTCCGATTAGTAAATTTGAAGCGATAACAAGAGGTATGATAAGTATAAGAGAAAAAAAGTCAAATTGTGTTAAAATACCTTTATCAAATCTCCACAAGTTTATAACTCCAAAAATAAATTTTTAAGATTGTATCATAAAGGTAATAAATTATAATGAAAATAGCAGAATATATATGTAATAACCCTGAGCGTTTAGATACTTTTCTCTCTAAAGAGATAGGTCAAACTCGTTCACAAATAGCGGCTTTAATTAAATCAGACAGTGTTTGGGTAGATAACAAACAGGTATCACGTCCTGGTGTTAAGTTAAAAGTGGATCAAAAAGTTCGAGTAGAGTTTCCTGAAGCAAAAATTGCTAAGGCATTAGATGTTGATTTCGATGTTGAAGTTCTCTATGAAGATGATGATGTTTTAGTTATCAATAAACCAAGTGGTGTAACTGTTCACCCCGCTCCAAGTGTTAAGGATGCAACCTTAGTCGATTGGCTTAAACATAAAGGAATCAGACTCTCTACTATTAGTGGAGAAGAACGCCATGGAATTGTTCACCGTTTAGATAAAGGAACAAGTGGAACTATGGTTATTGCAAAGAACAATGATGCACACGAGTATCTCTCTGCACAACTTAAAGATAAAAGTATGGGACGTTACTATATTGCGGTACTTTCTCCACCTCTTAAAGATGATATTACAGTTATAGAAGGAAATATCGGTCGAAGTGCTAACAATCGTCTTAAAATGGCATGTGGTATGGAGCATGGTAAAGCAGCTAAAACTATGTTTAAACAGTTGGCTCTTACAAGTGATGAGCGAACACAGCTTGTTGCTTGTAAACTTTTTACAGGAAGAACACATCAAATCCGTGTACATTTAGAGACTATAAATCGTCACATTTTAGGTGACCATATTTATGGTTTAAGCCCTAAAATAGAGAAGGCGGAACGAATTTTGCTTCATGCATACATGATTTATTTTATTCATCCTACTACAAAAGAGAAAGTTTCTTTTACTGCACCTTTTGATGAGTATATGAAAGAGAGTATCAATAAAAAATTTAATTTGGAGAGTTTAAATGAAGTTATGGATCCTAAGTTCATCATTAACAGTTTTATTACTAATTCTTAGTTCATGTAGTGGAGTCTCACCTTCACCAAAAGAAGAAGCTAAGGTTGATAAAACTCTGCCAAAGATAGTACTCACTAAGCATGGTAAAATTATTGGTATGACAAGTGTTGCTTTTGAGTGGAAAAGTTTCAATGATCCAAGAGTTGAAGGTATTTATGTTTATAAAAAATTGCCAAATACAGGTAAAGAGAGTACATCAGAACTTAAATACTACGACACAATAGAGAGTCGATTTAAGACACACTATGTAGATACTAAGGTAAAACCTGATACAAAATACACATATGCGTTTAAAACATTCTCAAAAGATGCTGAAGGAGTTATGAGTAAGAAAATAGTACTTAACACTCTTCCTGTTTTAGAGTCTGTATCATGGATTGATAGGATTACAGGATTACCTCGTGTAGCAAAAATCATATGGAGACCACACTCAAATGAAAAAGTTAAATCTTATATAGTTGAACGTAATACATTAGAAGATGAAGCATGGGAGAAGATAGCAACTTTGAAAGGTCGCTTAAATGCTGAGTATATTGATGAAAACTTAAAAGATAATTATGTTTATAGATACAGAATTAAAGCATTAACATATGATGATATACTTTCAACACCTTCTCAAATTGTAAAAGTAGTTACAAAAGCACTACCAGTAAGTGTTAGTGGAATTAAGGCAACGACTACATTACCTCATGAGATTAAAATAACATGGAAAAAGTCAAAGCAAAAAGATTTTGAACGTTACTATCTATATCGTAGTTCAAAAATTAATTCTGGATATGAAGTGATAGCAAAACTCTACAATAACAATTTTGTAGATAAAATTGATAAAGATGGGAAAAGTTTTTTCTATCGAGTAAGTGTAGTTGATAAGGACGGATTAGAGAGTCCCCATGATAAAGATTCTATACAAGGAATGACACTTAGTAAACCAAATGCACCTGCAATTGTTGAAGCAAAACTAATGAAAAACAAAGTAGAACTGCACTGGAGTAAAACTGATCCTCGTTCAAAAGCATATATTGTAGAAAGAACTCACAAAGTTGGTTGGTTTAAAGAAGAGAAAGAAGAGTTTCCAAAAATTAAAACTACGACATATACAGATAGAAAAATAGAACCAAATAGTACATACACATATATCATTTATGCTGTAGATAAAAATGGAATAAAATCAGAAGCAAGTAAGGCTGCAGTTATTGTGACTCCTGAATCTGAAGTGATTGTTGTAGCACCTGAAGAGGAAGAGAAAGAAGAGAAGTTTGTAGTTCCCTTAGTAATAGAAGAAGCTGATGTCGCGGAAGCTTCTGATGATTTAGATTTGAGTGGACTATAATGCCTCATTTACATATTAAAGAGTTTAAAAGTATAGAGTTCCCTTCAGTTAATGATGAAGTGTCATTTAATTTTATTTCGACAAATAACAATAATGAGACAGAAAAATTGATTTCTGTAAGTGTAGAGTCAGAGGATTTCTTTCTTTTGGTAAAAGAGGAGGAGAATCGAACACTTTTAAAAACAGATAAGCTGACTCGTCCTGCATCAATTTACAATGTGCATCGTGCACTAAATGCTTATGCTAATGCTGCAAACTTAGAGGTTCTCGCATCAAATGTACTTAGCGGTGCAAAGAATGAGCATCTTGAAAAAGTTACAGCACTTAAGAAGATAGAGTATTTTGTAGAAAATTTTCCTACTGATAGAGAAGTAAGAATAGAGGTTGGATTTGGTTCCGGTCGTCATCTTTTACATCAAGCAGCTAATAATCCTGATATATTATTTATAGGTATTGAAATTCATCGCCCCTCTATAGAACAGGTTTTAAAACAGGTGGCAATTCAAGAGTTAGATAACCTTTTAGTTCTTGATTATGATGCAAGACTTTTTATGGAGTTAGTACCCTCAAATATTGTAGGTAAAGTCTATGTACATTTCCCTGTTCCTTGGGATAAAAAACCACATAGACGAGTGATTAGTACCTCTTTTATAGAGGAGTCTCGTCGTGTCTTAAAAGTTGATGGTCGATTAGAACTTCGTACTGATAGTGAAAACTACTATGCTTACTCTTATGAAACATTTATAAATTTTCATAAAACTGTGCTCCATATCAATAAAAACAAAGAGATTGCTGTAGTCTCAAAGTATGAAGATAGATGGCGTAAGATGGAAAAAAACATCTATGATGTGACGATGATAAATGAAGAAGAGTCCGAAGAACTTACTATAGAAGGAAGTTTCGAATTCAGTGAAGGCAAAGCTCCTTTTGAAAAACTTTTGGAACTTCATAAAACAACTGAACGTTTTGAAGGTGGTTTTATTCACTTTGAGAGAACATATATTATGGAAGATGGAATTATGATTCGTCTATCTATGGGTAGTTTTGATAGACCAGAACATCTTTATCTGATTGTTAAAAAAGATTCAGTTGTTTACTATCCTGCTCTTCCTTTAAAATCTCGAAGTAACTTAAGTGCACATTCTCACTTGGACAGAGTTTTAAATGGATAGAGTAAAAGTCATTGTAGCTGAAAACTTATCTTTAGCATACTCTAAAGATGAAACGATTATTAATAAAGTTACTTTTAGTATAGACTCTGGAAGTTTTGTTTTTATTACAGGAGCTAGTGGTAGTGGTAAATCAACACTATTAAAGTCTCTATATGGTGCTTTAAAACCTCAAGAAGGAAGTTTAATAGTTGCTGGAGTTGAGTTAAAAGGTGTTAAAAAATCTAAATTAAATCTTCTAAGAAAACATATTGGTATTGTTTTTCAAGATTATAAGCTTATAAAAGAGTGGACAATAGAAAAAAATATTTCACTTCCTTTAATTATAGGTGGATATGATAAAGTGCGTACACAAGAGCAGGTTGAGAAGCTTTTAAAACATATTCGACTTAAACATCAATCTGGAAAATATCCAAAAGAGTTAAGTGGTGGTGAGCAACAACGTGTTGCAATGGCTAGAGCATTGTCACATAACCCTATACTCATTTTAGCAGATGAACCAACTGGTAACCTTGATGATTACTCTTCTGATCTTATATGGAACTTACTTGTTGGTGCTAATTCTGATTTAGAATCGACAGTTATTGTAGTAACACACCACATTCCTGAAAATATGAACATAGATTATAAGCATTTTCATATCGAGTATGGGAGTATACATGAAGTCGTTTAGAAATCATCTTTCCTTAGTTGTAGCACTCTTAAGTATACTTTTTTCACTCCAAACTTTTATAATAGTAGATAGATCAATCAATGCCTATAAAGAGAATCTTGCTCAAAATTACTCTCTTGTAATTGTAAGTTTGAAAAAACTTCAAGAGAAAAATATTTTAAAGAAGAGTGACCTCATTGTTTCCCTTGAACCTCTCTCTCCTGATAGTGTCATTAAAAAATTAAATGCTGGGATTGATAAAAACAGTATAGCTATTTTAAAGTTGTCACTTCCAAAATTTTATAAATTAAAATTAAAAACATATCCATCCCCTTCAGAGATAGATAAAATAACTAAAAGCTTCCTCAAAAACAGTTCTATAATTAAAGTAGAATCATTTTCTAAAACACATGATACAACGTATAAATTGCTATTGTTATTTAAAACTGTGATTACTGTTTTAGCATTTAGTATAGGTATAGTCACTATACTTCTTGTCTCAAAAGAGATGAAAATATGGCAACTTAAACATAATGAGAGAATGAGTATTATGGGGCTTTTTGGTGCTCCTACATGGTTAAGTTCTGCTGTTTTGTTTAGACTTGCTATTGTTGATGCTTTAATCTCAACAATTATGGCGTTTGTTATATTTATTTATATATCTTCTACTTCATGGATAAGTGAACAGTTAAGTAGTATCGGTATTGATATTGTTATTTTTGATGCTATTAAAGATACATTAGTAATGTTTAGTTTAGCAATGGCTCTCTCTATATTGCTTGCAACTTTTATTGTACTTAGTCATAAAGAAGAGGTCTAATGCGTTTAGTTCTTCTGTTTTTATTGCTATTAAGTTTTTCAGATGCAAAAACTAGTACAGATAAAGAGATCAAAAAAACAAGTTCTAAAATTAAATCATATTCTAAAAACTATTCGCGTTTAAACAAAAAAATGTCTCAAACTGCAAATAAAATTTTATTGCAAAAAAGACGTTTACTCAAACAAGAAGAGTATTTAAAAACTCTCAAAAAAGAGCTTTCCCTTAAAGAGTTGAGTTATAAAGATAATATTTCACAACTCAAACTCTTAAAAAAATCACAAAAAGCTCTTCAGAGTCAACAAAATAAGATAGAGTTAAAACTTACAAAAGTAATTGAAAAAACAGTTTCTCTCTCTATCATTATAGAAGAAGCATCTATTTTAAATGAAGAATCACTTATAGAAGCAGAAGTCTTAAAGTCTATGCTCAAAAGAGCACAAGTAGAAGCAACTCTTTTGAGTAAAAAATTCATTTTAAATTCAAAAGATATAGACTTTTTGAATAAACATGCAAGTAGCTTAGAAGTGGCTATCTCAAATATAGATCACAAAAGAAAAAAGCTTTTAAAAACGAAAAAAGAGAATAAAAAAGCATTACAAAAACTTACTAAAGCGAAGGCTTCATATAAAAAAGAGTTAAAGAAAATGTTGCAGAGACAGAGTAGTTTAAAAAGAACTCTTGAGAGATTAAATTTAGTAAAAAGAGATGAGAGAAGAAAAGCGAAACAAGAGGCTGCACGTAAAAAAGCATTTAATAAAAAGAAAATAGTTTTAGATAAAAACCCTCCAAAAGTAAAAAAACATGGAAGCTCTTATCAAGCAGTTAAAACAAAAAAATATAGAGGTCGTAAGACTATAGCACCATTAGATTCATATACTATAACTAAAAAGTATGGTACATATACAGATCCAATTTATGGGATTAAAATTTTCAATGAATCAATCTCTTTAAAACCAAAGAGTGCTAATGCCAAAGTAAAAACTGTTTTTAATGGTAAGGTTGTTTATGCAGATAAAACAGCAGTCTTAGATAATATTGTAATTGTTCAACATAGTAATGGGCTTCACACAATTTATGCAAACTTATCTCAAATTAGTCCAAATATTAAAGTTGGAAAGAAAATTAAAAAGGGTTATACAATAGGAAGAGTCAAAGATGAACTGATTTTTGAAGTGACTCAAAAATCTTATCATATTAATCCGATACGACTTTTTAAGTAACTCTCTATCGAATTTTGCTATAATTGCAAAAATTTAAAACAGAGAGAACTATGAACTTTATTCAAACTCGTGGATTTGACGAAACTAAGCCTAAAACTGTAACATTTTCCCAAGCTATTTTAGCTCCTATCGCCTCTTTTGGTGGTCTTTATGTACCTGAAGCTCTTCCTGAGTTAGGAGAGGAGTTTTTAACAAAGCACTTAAACTCTTCATATAAAGAGCTTGCAAAAGATATGTTAAATCGTTTTGAGATTGATATAGACTCTGAAGTTATAGATGAGGCACTTAATCTTTATGATGAGTTTGATGATTCTGCTAATCCAGTTCCTGTTGTAAAAGTAAGAGAGAACCTTTTTGTAAGTGAACTCTATCATGGTCCTACTCGTGCATTTAAAGATATGGCTCTTCAACCTTTTGGAATTGTACTTTCATCTATCGCACAAAAACGTCAAGAGAACTATCTTATTCTTGCAGCTACAAGTGGAGATACAGGTCCAGCAGCCTTAGAGACATTTAAAAACCGTGCTAATGTTCAAGTTGCTTGTCTCTACCCTGATGGTGGAACAAGTGATGTTCAGCGTTTACAGATGGTAACAGAAGATGCAAGTAATCTAAAAGTTATCGGTATTCATGGAGTTTTTGATGATGCACAAAATGCACTGAAACACCTTTTAGCATCAGAGAGTTTTAAGTCTGCACTCAAAGAGAAACATGTCTCTCTTTCAGCTGCAAACTCTGTAAACTTTGGTCGTATTATTTTTCAAATCATCTATCACATTCACTCTTACCTAGAGTTAGTTCGTCAAGATGCTATAAAATTAGGCGAAAATGTTTACTTAAATGTACCGTCTGGAAATTTTGGAAATGCTCTTGGTGGTTACTATGCTTCTAAGATGTGTGTTCCTGTTGAAAAAATCATTATCTCTTCAAATGAAAACAATGTTTTAACAAAACTTATTAAAACTGGTAAGTATGATCTGCGAGATTGTGATGTTGTTGGGACTACTTCTCCAGCTATGGACATCTTAAAATCTTCAAATGTAGAGCGTATTTTATTTGATATGTTTGGTCACGAGAGAACAAGAGAACTTATGGAAGATTTAGAGTCTCAAAATTTTTATGAGTTAAACGCCGAAGAGTTATCTACACTTCAAAGCTGTTTTGATGCAGACTTCTGTAATGGTGATGAGGGGAAAGTTTATATAAAAGATACATTTAAAAATGATGGCTACTTAATGGATCCACATACTGCAACTTGTATGAAGTCTTATGAAACTTGCTCAAACCCTGCTATCAAAACCATAGCATACTCAACTGCTGAGTGGACAAAGTTCTCTCCTGTAATCGCAAATGCCTTAACTGGTGAAGTTGATGCAGAGGATATAGTAGCATTAGAGTCTATATCTAAAGAGGCTTCATTAGCTATACCATCTATGATAAAAGGACTCTTCTCTAAAGATGTAGTTCAAAACACGATTATTGATAAAGAAGATATTGAAAAAGAGATTTTAAAGTTTATATAGTTTTTTAATCTTTTTGAGTAGTTGGCGTTTAGCCAGCTACTAAAGTTCTAAAGCTTTCTTATAAGCTTTTTCTACTGCACTTATACATGATGCTCTTACATTACCATCTTCTAAAGCACCATATCCAGCAGCAGTAGTTCCCCCTGGACTCATAACGCCATCTTTAAGTAGAGCAGGGTGAACATCTTGGATGAGTTCTCCAAAACCACCAAAAAGACCACGCATAATCGCCATAGCATCATCTCGTTTAAGCCCCTGTTTTACAGCACCATCCGCTAATGCTTCAGAGATTAATGCTAGGTATGCAGGACCACTTCCAGCAAGAGCTGTAGCTATATCTATCTCTTTTTCACTTCCTAACCATCTAGTTGCTCCGATAGCACCTAAAATCTCCTCTGCCTCCTCTTGAAACGCCAGATCTCCTGTAAGAGTTGTCATAGATTTTTGGACTGAGGCTGCAAGGTTTGGCATAGTTCTTACAACTGCATGAGTATTGAAGTTTTCACTAAGTTTAGCAAGAGAAGTTCCAGCTAAAACTGAGTAGAGAACTCTAGCTTTTCCTGAAAGTTTTGCTCCTACTTCTACTACATTCGCAGGTTTCACACAGAGCATAAGAGTTTTACCCTCAATGTTAAATCCATTAAGAGTATGTTTTTGACAAGTCACACCTAGTTTTTTCTCAAAAGCATTGAGTTTTTCTAGGTCTCGTCCAACGAGTTCTAATCTGTAATCTTTTTTTAAACCCTGCGCGATACTAAACGCCATATTTCCATTTCCTATAAAAGTAATAGTTCTCATTTGAGAGTAACTTCTTTACGATTTTTTACAAATGCAGCATATAGCTCTTCAAAACCTACTTCACTAGATTCTTCTACTTTAGCCATGAGATCAATTGCATGGTGGTAATTACCCTCTTTCCAAAGTTTAACAGCTTCACGAGCACCTTGATGTACTATACCGTGGTGTCTACTGACATCATTTACGGTTTTTGTTTCAGATTTTATTTTTTCTTTATTTATAGCAAACCATTTTCCAAAACGACAGCTGTTCTCATCACCTAATGTTGTTGTTTCATTATTTATATAAGTATTATAACTATCAAGTTTAAAGAGGATATGATCTAGTTTTCCTGTTCCTACAGCTATCTCGTTTGTAATATTTTCTGTGATACTAGAAATATCATGAGAGTTTGAGATAACAAAATCAAGTTCCTCAAAAAATGATGAGAGTTTGTTACCCATAGCATCACTATTTTCTACAAAAAGGTTAGAAATGTCTTGAATCTCTCCAGTGCTTTGTTTAAGCTGACCAATACTTATCTCTACTTCATTTGTAGCTTTCTGTGTACGTTCTGCAAGTTTACGAACTTCATCAGCTACAACAGCAAAACCACGACCATGTTCACCTGCACGAGCAGCTTCTATGGCAGCATTGAGTGCTAGTAAGTTTGTCTGGTCTGAGATATCTTTGATAAGGTTGATAATATCACCAATAGATGAAACACTATTGTTAAGAGACTCTGCACCATTTGTAAGATTTTGTGCTTCTTGCGCAATGTTTTCTATAGAGTTACTTATGAAGCGTGAATCTTCCTGAACTGTATCTATTCTTTTAGATGTTCTTGTATTAAAATCCCCAGCAAGTAGTAGTTGTTCCTCTGCCGACTCCATAATTTCTCTTGTAAAAGTTACACCACTTTTATAAGATTTTAAAAGAAGTTGTACAATACGATTTTTAGCCTCTTCTTCTGCATTATTAGTAGAATTTTCTCTACTATTTTGTTCAACTTCAGAGAGTTGAGACTGAAGTCTCTCTATCTCCTCTTCTAAAGAGCTGTTTTTCTCTTCTAATTGTTTTATTTTTTCTAAATCTTCACGACTTGTTCCAAAAATTCCCATTATATTTCCTCATACTTCATTTATTTTATATAGTATATCATAAATAAATTTTAATAACTTATGATATAAATCATTTTTAAGTATAAATAAATTTCAATAACTTATGTTATGATAATAAGACTATAAATAAGGTACTAGATATGGAACAATTTTTACAAGAAGCGAAGTTTGCTGCAAGAGTTTTAAATACACTTAGTGGTAGCCAAAAGACGAAAATATTAAAAGATATGGCATCAGCCCTTCGAGAGAATAGAGTAGATTTAGAAACTGCAAATATTAGAGATATGGAAGATGGAAAGAAGAGTAATTTATCATCTGCATTAATGGATAGACTCTTTTTAGATGAGTCTCGCATAGATGCAATGGCAGTAGCCATAGAAGAGATAGCTGCACTTAAAGAACCAGTTGGTCGAGTTTTAGATGGTTGGGTTACTGAAGATGGACTTAAGATAGAGAAAGTAAGTATCCCTATCGGTGTAATAGGTATTATTTACGAGTCTCGTCCAAATGTGACATCAGATACAGCAGCTTTGTGTTTTAAAAGTGCAAATGTATGTGTTCTTAAAGGTGGAAAAGAGGCTGAAAACTCTAACCGCGCTATAGCAAAAGTACTCCAAGATGTTTTAGAAAAAAATGATTTACCAAGAGCACTTATCTCACTTATCCCAGACTCTTCTCGTGAGGGTGTAAACAAGCTTATTAAAATGGATAAGTATGTAGATTTAATTATTCCTCGTGGTGGAGCAGGGCTTATTAAACATGTAAGTCAAAATGCAACTGTAAGTGTAGTAAAACACGATAAGGGTCAATGTCACACTTACATAGATAAAGATGCCAAACTTGACAATGCCGTAGCTATCGCTATAAATGCCAAAGTGCAACGTCCTGGTGTATGTAACTCTATGGAGACACTTCTAGTTGATAGTGCTATCGCTAAAGAGGCTCTTCCTAAGTTGAAGTTGGCGTTTGATGAGGCACATACCCAACTTAAAGGGTGTAAAAATACACAGAGCATTATTGATGTTGCTGATGTAAGTGAAGAGGACTTTGACACAGAGTATCTTGCAAATATACTAAACATCAAAGTTGTTGAGGGTGTAGATGGGGCTATTGAGCATATAGTAAAATTTGGTTCAGGTCACTCTGAAGCTATCATAACAGAAAATATTACAACTGCTGAGAGCTTTTTAAATGCTATTGATGCAGCTGCAGTTTATGTAAATGCTAGTACACGATTTACTGATGGTGGTGCTTTTGGTTTTGGAGCAGAAGTTGGAATAAGTACAAATAAACTTCATGCTCGTGGACCAATGGGGATAGAGGGACTTACAACTTATAAGTTTAAAATCTATGGTAGTGGACAGACTCGTTAATGCAGATTTTTAAAGAGCTAAAAGAGATCAAGTTTTTTGAAAACCTTGATGATAAAGAGTTGAAATATCTCTCTTCCATTTCTCGTAAACGCCAATTTGAAAAGGGAGAGATTCTTTTTTATGAAAAAGAGACACCTCAATACCTGACATTACTCTGTAGTGGTGTTTTAAAAGTTTACAAAACAGATGCAAAAAACAATGAAATAGTGATACACCGTTTTATGCCTACATCTTTAGTCGCTGAGATGGCTGTTTTGGAGGGTATGAACTATCCAGCATCCGCGATGTTTGATAGTGATGGAAGTGTAGTAGAGATAGATTTCAACAAATTTAAAAACAATTTTTTAACTAATCCTGATGTGGCGTTTAATTTTTTTCAATCATTGGCTCAAAAAATACAGTACTTAGAAAATGTTATATCTTTAAATATTGTACTTGATTCAACTTCAAGAGTGGCAAAATGTATCACTCAAAATGGAGAGGCTTTAGCTATGAAAAATAATCAACTAGCACAGCATCTTCATATGACACCTGAGACACTCTCTCGTATCTTTAAAAAATTTACAAAACTAGGTTTTATCGAAAAATTAAATGGTGAATATAAAATAATTAATAGAGAAGGCTTAACAATTCTTTACGAATAATCCTTTTCTTGATATAAATCAATTCTAATTTTAATAATCTTTATTATAATGCAAAATAATTTAATAATAAGGATTTGTAATATGTCAAATATTCCAAGTGATGCAGTAAAAACAGAAGTTGATGGTGCTACGGTAGATTTTTTTAAGCTAGAAAAAGATGGTCAAAGTACATACTATTTTGATACTTCAGCAGAGGGGCCTCCACACCCAATGGTTAACGCTATGAGTGGTTTAAAAATGATTAAAGGGACAGATGGTACTTTAGTTATGATAAATCATAAAGCTCCTGGTGGACTTTTTAATAAACTTGATGCAGATGTAAAATATGTAGTTGAAGATATTGAAGGTGGATTTGTTAAGGTTGTTTTTTCTTATAACAATGATGCAGATGTAGAGTCAGACCTTACACAGACTTCTTGCCAAGGATAAGCTGATTTATGAGTAGCATTTCTCAAGATTTTGCACCGCCATTTAAACTCATTGCTCCATACTTTATAATAGGGGGATTATTTTATATAATCTCTGCTTTTTATGTTTTTAGTTTTTCAAGCAGTGATCTTTACTTTTTAAACCCTAGTGTGATTAGTTTTACACATCTTTTTTTACTTGGATTTATTATGATGACTATTTTTGGAGCGATGGCACAATTAGTTCCAGTTGTTTTGGAAGTAGGGCATTTTGGTGTGGAACTTTTTTATGCTATTTGGCCACTTTTACTTATAGGGACACTTCTTATGGTTTTTGGGTTTTTATACTCACCTGCCTTACTTCCCTATGGTGGAGTTGTTGTTCTAATCTCTATGATGATTTTTGTGATGGAAATATTTATGACTATTGCAAAGGTAAAAAAACTCAACCTTGTTATGAGTAGTGTTCTGATCTCAAATACTTTTCTTTTCTTTGGAATTATCTTTGGTTTAGTGATGGCACTTACGTATGCAGGGACATTAGATTTTAATATTTCAGCACTCTTAAAAGCTCATATCTACTTAGTAATAGGTGGTTACATAAGTATTACTATTATGGGATTATCTATAGTACTTGTACCTATGTTTACACTTGCTCATAGTTTTTCTATGCGACCACTAGAGATAGCTATATCTCTTATGAGTGTTGGCGTTTTAAGTGTTGTTTTCTCTTCTCTTTTTAATGTAGAACTTTTATCATATGTTGGATATTTACTCTCATCTATCTCTCTCATGTTCTATTTTTACATTATATATGTTATCTATAAAAGCCGTCCAAGAAAAGAGAATGATGTCTATGCACTCTCTTTGATGTTTTCATATAGTTCACTTATTGTTGCACTTATTCTCGGTGGTGTTTATTTTGTAGTAGGAAAAGAAGAGATTTTATTAGCGACTGCATGGTTACTTTTTTTTGGCTTTTTTGGCTTTTTGATAACAGGACATATCTATAAAATCATTCCATTTTTAGTATGGTTTGAAAGATTTTCGCCTTTAGTTGGAAAAGAGAGAGTACCGATGCTTGCAGATATGGTGCCTTTTAAAAGTTCACAAGCACAGATGCTCTTTAGTGCAGTTGGAGTGATTTTAGTAACGGTAGCGATAGTAACTAAAAATGATGTTCTTATCAATGCAGGTGCATCTTTTTTAGTAGTAGGAGCATTTGCATTTTTTCGTAGCATGCTCTTTATGATAAACTTTAAAAAATAAGGAAAACAGTATGGCAATGTATACAAAAGAGGAAATTTTTTTAGCAGTTTCGACAGTTATTGATCCTGAGGTTGGATTTAACCTTGTTGAGATGGGACTTATTTATGATGCTGAGTCTGATGATGAAGGGAATGTAAAAGTTACAATGACTCTCTCAACAAAAGCTTGTCCTCTTCATCAGATGATTATCCAGTGGGTAAAAGAGGCTGTAGAGAAGATGGCTAACATCAACGAAGTAGAGGTTGAGGTTGTCTGGGAACCAGCATGGAATATTACTATGGCTGATGACAATGTTAAAAAAGCTTTAGGTGCTTAGATAAACACTCTTATGCTATGATTCTTAAAAAAGATCAAAGGTGTAGTTATGAGTTACTTTCCAGCATTTATAAAACTAGATAATAAAAAAATACTTTTAGTAGGTGGTGGAAACATCGCTTATGAAAAGTTGACTAAGTTACTCGATTTTACACAAAATATCGAAATTATATCTCTTGATTTCTCAGTAGAGATACTTCAACTCATAAAAAAACATCAACTCTCTTTTTCTAAACGCCAATATGAAGTAGGTGATATTAAAGATGTAGCTATCGTTGTTGTAGCGGTTGATGATATTGAAGTTCAAAAAGAGATATATGAAGAGTCTCAAAACTTTAAGTGTTTATGTAATGCTGTTGATTCTGTAGAGTATTGTGATTTTATCTTTCCTTCGTACATAAAAAAAGATGACTTAACTATCGCTATCTCTACATCAGGAGCATCACCATCTTTTGCAAAATATTTCCGTACTTATTTGGAGGGGGTTATCCCTAATGGTATGAGTGAATTTTTAAAAGAGTTAAAAGCTCTTAGAACAGCTCTTCCAAAAGGAAAAGAGAGGATGAAACTTCTAGATGAAAAAGTGAAAAAGTTTTTTATAGATACAAAAGAGTAGCTTTTAAAATCTATTATTTATAATTTTTAATATCTTTAATAAGATTTTCTAAATGAATTTTATACTGATCTATTAAAGTAAGATAGCTTTTTTCTTGAGTATCAGAGAGAGCTCCTTTTATCTCATGTGCTATTTTATTGAGAGGGTCTGCTCCAATATTTGCTGTTATACCTATAATGTCAAGAAGAAGTTTATCTGCTTCTTTGATTTGATCTTTTAGAAGTAGATCACCAAGGTTTTGAGTTGAATGTTCATAAGTAGTGATAAATTCATTTAAAATCTCTTTGTAAAAGTCATCATCTCCACCACAAATATCTAAACCTTTATCCCCATTTAACTCTTTAGTCATAACAACTTCTATATATTGTGAGTTTTTTTCTTCTTTATCTTCCCCTGTGTAAGCATAAAAAATTTCATATAAAGCTTCCATTCTAAGTGGTTTTTCTAACTGCTCTGCCATTCCTGCATTTTTCATTTTTGTAATATCATCTGCAGCAGTATCTCCACTAAGTGCAACTACTAAAATATGGTCATAATCTGGGTTTTTACGAATAATACGAGTAGCTTCAAATCCATCAACTCTTGGCATATGTGCATCCATAAGTATCATAAGAAAATCACTATCGTTTTCTAATATATCAAGCGCTTCTTGCCCATCATTTGCAATGACTACATCTATACCACTTCCAGCGAGAAGACCAGTTAAAACTTTTTGATTGATAAGATTATCTTCAGCCACTAAAATTCTTTCACCATCAAATTCTGTAAAGTTTTGTTTTGTTATTTTTCCATGGCTAGGGACAGTTCTTTTTTGAATAGTTTTGCTTTGAGTTTTTTCTTGCTGTTCCTTTGCAAAATCCTCCTCACCAAAATCTCCCTCTTCAGAACCACTCAATGGTGTGTCGTATTCATCTTCAACTATGGCCATCTCTTCTTTCTCTTGAATCTGATTGTTCTCTTCATTTAAAGTTGGTTTTGAATTAACATCTGCTAAAAGTTCTTCTTGCTCTTTAGATGTTTGAGATGATCTGCTTTTTACAATAAAATAAATTGCTAATACTATAAGTAGTGATACTCCAGCTATTATTTCGTATAAATACTCATTTAACATACTTTTCTCTCTTTTTTATATCAATCATACCCTATATAAATTTAAATATAAATTATTTGTTATGTAAGTTAATGTATAATCTTCATAAATAAACTATTAGGTCATAATTTGCAAAATATTCCTCATATTCCAGTTCTTTATCGTGAAGTTATCTCAGCATTTGAAGATATTGAGGATGGTATAATTATAGACTGTACCATGGGATATGGTGGGCACTCTTCTATGATACTTGAAGCTAACCCAAACATTAAACTTATTGCTATTGATCAAGATCAAACTGCCATAGATTTTTCAACTGAGCGTTTAGCAAAGTATGGGGATAGAGTAAGCATCCGTAAAGGGCGTTTTTCAAATGTCATCAAAGAGATTTTACAAGAGTATGATGCAAGTGAGATAAAAGGTCTTTTAGCCGATATTGGCGTTTCATCTCTACAACTTGATCAAAAAGCAAGAGGTTTCTCTTACGAGAGTGATAATCTTGATATGAGAATGGATAAGGATGCACCTTTAAGTGCTGAAGTCGTTGTAAATGAGTATACACAAGATGAACTTGAAAAGATCATTTTAGAGTATGGAGAACTTCGTAACTACAAAAAACTTGCTGCTGCTATAGTAGAAAATAGACCATTTTCTTCAGCAAAAGAGCTAAGTCAAACCCTTAAAAATGATCTTCCTCGTGGGAAAAATATTCACCCCGCTACACTTTTAATGCAGGCGATAAGAATAGAGGTAAATGATGAGCTAGGAGAGTTAAAGTCTCTTCTTGATTCTCTCTCAAACGCTGGTTTAAACTCAGCTCGTATTGCCATTATCTCATTTCACTCTTTAGAAGATCGTATTGTAAAGCAGGAGTTCTTAAAATGGAAAAAATCTTGTATCTGTCCAAGTGAAGCATTTAGATGTGAGTGTGGAAATAATCACTCACTAGGAAAGATACTGACTAAAAAACCTCTTATGACTAAGGATGATGAACTCAAAGAGAATGTAAGAAGCAGAAGTGCAAAGATGAGAATTTTTCAAATGGGTAAAAAATATGAGCGATAAAAGTGAAAAGAGTGATCTCTTAGATGAGTTAGATGTAGTTTTACTTCCTAAACGCCAACTTGATTTAAACTATTTTATTTATATAGTTTTAATTCTTAGTTTTATCGCCATGTTTGCCTTTCCTAAAGTCTACATTACACAACAAATCTACTTTAAAAGTAGAGACATTTCAAAACTAAAACGAGAGTACAATACACTTAAAGAAGAAAATAAAATTATTAGTGCTTCAGTTGAAGAGATAAAGTTTAAAAACCAGATATTAGATACACTTTTTTAGGAAAAATATATATGATTCGTAAATTTATAGAATTTGCTATAGAAAAACCACTGTTAAACCACATCCTTTTGATATTTATTTTTATGCTCTCTATTTTTGCATACATTAACATCCCTAAAGAAATTTTCCCACCTACACAGACAGATAAAGTAAGCATAAGCGGTGGTTACATAGGGACATCGGCTGATACCTTAGATAAGATGGTTGTGCAGAGTATAGAAGATGATTTACAAAATATTAATGAACTAGAGGATATTAAAACAAGTATTAAAAATGGTTCTTTTAGTATTACTGCTGATATTAAACGAGGTTCTGAAAACTCAACAGTTTTAAGTGATGTAAAAGATGTCATAAGTGGAGTAAAGAAAGATTTACCTGCTGATATGAATGAGCCAGTTGTAAAGATAAAGACACATGAGTTTCCTTTAGTTCTTATCGCTTTAGCTGGTGATGTTGATAAAAAAGTTTTACTTCAAAGAGCTGAAGAGTTAAAAACTCAACTGAGTAAGTTTAAAGAGTTAAGTGGTATAACAATTCGTGGAGATGCGGATGAAGAGTTAGATATAAAGCTTAATAACGACAAGATAAAAGCTTATGACTTAAAACCTGCTCTAGTTATATCTGCTCTTAGAAATATTAGTTCCATTTTTCCTATTGGGACTATTAAAGAAAAAGCACACCATCTTTATATCTCAACTTACAATGGTGAAAAAACAGCAAAAGATATAGAAAATACTATCATTAGTGTCGGAAATGTACGAGTCCGCATTGGTGATATAGCAGATATATCTTTCTCTTTGAGTGATGAGACAGAACTCTCTCACTATAACGGTGTACGAAATGTATCTGTAAATATCACAAAAAGTAAGGATGGAAATGCTATTGCCTTAGTCCGAGATATCAGAGTGATGCTTGAAGATGAGAAAATTAAACATCCTGAACTAGAGTATAGTATCTATACCGATACTTCTGTATGGATCAAAAATCGTCTTAATACTGTCTTTACAAACATTATATTTGGGCTTATGCTTGTGTTTATTGCTATGCTGATTTTTATTAACCGCGGGATAGCCTTTGTTGTTGCACTTGGAATACCTCTAAGTTTTATGATAGGGCTTATCGCAACAGAGCTTATGGGCGATAGTCTTAATATGCTTTCACTATTGGGAGCACTTATCGCCCTTGGTATGCTAGTGGATGAGGCGATTGTTGTATCGGAAAATATCTATAGACACTTAGAGGAGGGGATGGAGAGAAAAGAGGCTGTTATTACAGGAGCTACTGAGATGTTCCCTGCCGTTTTAACTGCTACTTTGACAACTGTTTTTGCTTTTTTACCTATGCTTCTAATGACAGGTGATATGGGTATGTTTATCAAAATAATCCCTATAATGATTACCGTCTTACTACTCTCATCACTCTTTGAAGCATTTTACTTTCTTCCTCTTCATGCGTATGATTTTTTACATGTCTCAAATAAAGAGAGTTTTACGAAGAGATTTTGGGCAAAGATGTATGTTTGGTATAGCAAAATACTCCATTTTTTATTTAAAAGAAGATATATCTCTCTTATCTTGATAACAGTTTCAATTTTATCTATGACCTATGTGATGGTGAAAAACTCTAAGTTTCAGCTCTTTCCAGACTTTGATACTACACAGGTTTATGTTTATGGAAAGGTAAACATTAACAACGACTTAGAAGATACAGAGAAAATAGTAACACTTATAGAGAATAGACTTCTTAAAAAGCTCAATAAAAATAATGTTTCATCAGTAACATCTGTAATAGGTTTTAAAATGGATTCTAAAAACAGAGCAGAACTCGGTGAAAATATGTTTCATATCTTTGTAGATTTAAATGAACATGTCCCAGTTAATGCTTTTGATAAGTACATAGCACCCCTTTTAAGTGTTGAGCACTCTGGAAAAAATAAATTACGAGTTGATGATGCAAGAGTGATAGCAAAAAGGATAGAAAAACTCACAAAAGATATGCCTAGTATGAGAGATGCAAAGGGTAATCTTATCTTTGAAGAGTTTGTTGTTAAAGTTCCTGGAGCTGGCGTGGTGGCAAATGATATAGAGATTTCATTAAGTTCTAAAACAAATGCAGATGTGATTCCATCTTTAGAGTATATTCAAGCTAAACTCGCAAAAATTAAGGGTGTTTATAATATCTCTGATGATGCTGATTTAGGAGAGAAAGAGTTAAAATTACGTGTAAATGAGTATGGTCAAGAGTTAGGCTTTAGTGAAGAGGGTATCTCTGCTGAGCTTCGAGCTTACTACCTAAAAGGTGAATATGGAAAACTTTTTAATGCAAAAGGTTTAATCCGTATAAAACTAGAGAGTAATATTAACAAAGATATAAACTCCATAAATAACATAGAACTTCAAGTCCCCTCTACAGATAAGTTTGTACTCTTAAAAGATGTATGTAATTTTGTCTATGTTCAGAGTTTTGTAACATTGAAAAAAGAGGATGGAAAACGGATACGTACTCTCTATGCTTCTATAGATAAAGATATTATTACTTCTGCTGAGGTAATGGCAAAGTTACAAGTGGCGTTCGAAAAGATAAGAGCAGAAGGTATAACCTTAGATATAAAAGGAGAAGAGCAAGAGAACAATAAAAACAAAAGAGAGATGATGCAGTCTGCTGTAATCGCAATATTTTTGATTTTTATTACTCTTGTTTGGCTTTTTGATTCTATCTTAAAACCTTTAGTAGTATTAAGTACTATACCTCTTGTTCTTTTAGGTGTTTATGTAGGTCACTGGATCATGGGACTCAATATGACAATGCTTGGAATGATAGGAATAGTCGGACTTATTGGAGTAGTTGTAAATGACGGGCTTATTATGGTTGATTTTATTAAAAAAGCGAAAGATACAGAAGAGTTAATGAGTAGGGCAAAGACAAGACTCCGTCCTATTCTTTTAACATCTTTAACAACTGTTTTAGGTCTATTAACACTTATATTTTTTGCATCAGGTCAAGCGATGATCCTACAACCAATGGCAGTATCACTAGGCTTTGGAATAACTTGGGCTACAGTTCTAAACCTCCTATATGTACCATTAATATACTCTGTAGTTTATAGAATTAGAACGCCAGAACAACTTAAAAAAAGGAAATAAAATAAAATGAATTTAGAGATAACATATGCACAGTTTGGTGTAAGACCACCGGTTACAAAGCCGATACCAGAGTTTTTAATAGAGATGGGAGAAGAGGGAATAAGAAAACTTATTTCAGATCATTATGATGCTATTAAGGCAAGTGATATATATTACTTATTTCCACAAGATTCTGATGAGTTCGAGATGGCTAAAAAACACTCTTCTGATTTTATGATTCAGATATGTGGAGGTTTCCCTCACTTTAATCAAAACAGAGGTGCCCCTCAGATGATAGGTCGCCATGCTCCTTTTGCTATTGATGCTAAAGCGAGAGAGCGATGGCTAGAACTCTATAGACCTCTTATAGAAGAGTTAAAAGAGCAGGGTATAACAGAGACTTCATTGAACTCTTTTTGGGGATATTTAAATATTTTTAGTATTTGGATGATAAATACGCAAAGCTAGGCTAAAAATAAGGAGACTCTAAGCAACAGATGTATATAATTTCGACCTACAAATAATTACAACTGTTGGTCTTGTAGAGGACATTAAACTACTTTCTAATCATAGTGTGGGTTTTTAGCTCAGTTGGTTAGAGCCCTCGGCTCATAACCGAGTGGTCGAGAGTTCGAGTCTCTCAGAACCCACCACACTTAAACATCAAAAATCACATAACATATTTACTCAACTCCTATTTATTTAGATATAATTCTGACAATTAATTAAGGAAATATATTGTTAAATAAAATAGTTGGACTCTCATTTATTGCCCTCGGAATTTTTTTAGAAGTTATGTGGCTAGGATTTGTATTTGGAAGTGTTGTGATAGGTATCATACTTCTTATATTCGCTCCTAGAATACTTTTTTTCCCATTTACATTCTTTCTTCTGATTGGAGTTAAGTTTTTATATGCTGAAGCATTTAGAGCATTTGAAAATGCTAGAAAAAATGGTGGATCATATAGCTACTCTAGTTATTCAAGTAATAGTTACTCAAATAGTGGTGGGGCATTTAATCAATCAGCATCGATAAATAAAATGGATTCTTACTATGCTGAACTAGAGTGTAGTCCAAGTGATGATTTTTCTATTATCAAGAAAAACTACAGAAGACTTATGAAAGAACATCATTACGATTCGCTTGTAAGTAAGGGGCTTCCTAAAGATATGTTAGAATTTTCAGAAGAGAAAACAAAAAGATTAAATGAAGCCTATAATGCAATTAAAGAAGCAAGAAAGTAATTTATAAATTCTAAATGTACTCAGGTACAATATACATCTTCGTCAAAATATTATAATATTCTTACAATATAAACAATTGTAGGAGTACATTATGTCAGCACCAATAATAGCAACAGTATCAAGTATAACAGGAAATTTTTTAGTTAGAGCAGAGGATGGTTCTTTAAGAGAACTCTCATTCCGTGATAATATTTATGAAGGTGAAACAGTTGTTGGTGCTAGTGGTAATAGTTCAATAGATAGTATTATAATAACTACAATTGATGGAACGGATATTGTAATGCTGGGTGAAGAGCAACAATCATTCGATAGTTCATTATTAAATGTTGGATTTTCTCCAGAAGAGGTAGTAACAGAAAGTTCTACTATAGATAATATAGTGAGTGATGAATCTATTTTTGATGAGATATTAGATGATATCGAATCTGATAAATTAGATGATTCAGATGAACCAGAAACAGAAGCTGGAGAAGAAGGGTCAGGTGAGAATTCTGACAATATCTTAGATGCACAATTTGCTGAAATAGATAATAAAAGTAACACTATTAATGCTGAACTTTTAGATAGAGCTGTTTCTGATACTAAAGATACGGATACTATTGATAATGAAGTGACTAGAGATATCCTCCGTGAAGATCCTACATCAAGTACTCAAAATGCATTCAATTCAAATCTAGCTGACTCTCTAGCTGCCGCAAATAGTGCAGCAGATGCAGCCAATACAGCAGTAGCCAATGCAGAGGATGCAGCAGATACTCTAGCCGCAAATGAGAACCCAACAGCAGATGATATAGCAGCCGCAAACGAT
>Ga0256826_1000489_pt1 | contig 23951 bp, 31 predicted proteins | sample CV79metaG_FD_185975 | JGI IMG/M metagenome (GOLD analysis project Ga0256826, IMG submission 185975) | Hydrothermal vent microbial communities from East Pacific Rise, Pacific Ocean - CV79 | ecosystem: Environmental > Aquatic > Marine > Hydrothermal vents | place: Pacific Ocean: East Pacific Rise...
TCTATATTAGTTTTAATGCTTTTATCTGTTACTTCACTAGAATCGTAGTAGATACTATTGTTTTCCTCTGTTTTATCTGAGCTTGAAATCATAGTAGATAAACTGTTTTCTTCTTTAGTAGTAAGACCTCTCATAATTTTTTTGTCTTTAGCTGGCGCAGGATTATTAGAACTAATGCTATCTGAATCTTTAGTTTTTGCATTTATTTCATTAAGCATTTCTTGATTCAATACAAATTCATTTTTGTGAACAACACCAGCAACTTCATCGTCCTTACCGTCTCCAGTCCATCCACCATTAGCAAAAGAAGAACTATTACCTTTCGCTGAGTCAGAACCAAATAAAGCCTCTGTGACTGATTTGGTTTTTTTAGAATCTTTAAGGTTTAATTCGTCACTTTCAGGAGTTCCTTTGGCTGTCGCAATCTTAATGGTAGTTTCAGCTATGCTTTTTCTTAGAATCTCTTGATATACTTTATTATTGGGCATATTAATCAAGGCTTTTTCGAGATTAATTTCTTGCATTTCCTTTCTCTTCTCGAGAGTTTTAATAAGTTCAATGTTAGCTTCATTTTTTATTTTTAAGGATGTTTTTTGAGCTAGTTCTTCAAGCTTTTCGTCTGTAATAACATTATTTTCAGTATTGTATTCGGTTATTTTATTTTCAGTTTCTTTGATACTAAGAGATATTATTTCTAGTTGTCTAGTCAAATTCGATAGTTCAACTGTTGAACCAGCGGAAGGGTTAGATTTAATCTGTTCTATTCTTTCAGATGTTCTAACTTTGCCTATTTTTAAAGAGTTCAGTTTTGTATTATTTTTTTGGTACTGAATCTCTTCTTGTTCTTCTTTTGGCAAAGCTTTGAATTCCTGCTCTTTTTGCTTCTGTTCCTTGATTTCTTTTTCTTTAATAATAGCATTTGCTTTATCTACTTTTCTTTGGTTGTTTGCTTTTACTTTTTCAATAGTATCTAAGACAATTTGATTATCTTCCTCATTGAAATAACCTTTATTGATTATTCTTCTTAGGGCTTTAACTGGTAGAAGTTCTAATTTTGCTTTATTTTCTATCTTTTCTTTACCGTAAGACTCTTTATTTAGAATCCCTAAATCTGCTAGTTGGTCTTTGAACTTGTCTTTATCTGAACTAAAATTGGTTTTTTCTATTTTTTGAGTCAATTCAGTAGTTTCTTTTTCGTCTAATTTTTGAGTTCCAAACATTCCATTTGATTTATCATAAATAAAATCTTGTAAATCATCCCATATATTTCCTATGATTGTAAAAATATTATCTTTGAACTCAAAGAATTTTACTTTTAAATCTGATATAATAGGGTCTAATGCTGTTGATATTTTATCAGTAACGAATTGAACTGCTTTCCCTAGACCTTTTACTACTTTTATGATTAAATCAGGTCCGAAGTCCTTAACTGAATTATATAGGAATTTACTAACATCTATAAAAGCTGTTAATTCCATTTTTAGTAATTTAAAGTAACCTTTCAATCCTGCTGTTACTGCTCCTATAACATTATCCACTATACCAGGACCGTAGTTTTCTACTTTTTCTATAACATAATCTATCGCTGTTGTGAGTCCTCTTTTTACATCAGCCATTATATTAGGTCCGTATTCTTTCACTTTATCAATAACGAATTGGACTGCTGTTTGTAAACCACCAAATACTTTATCACTTAGGTTTTTTCCTGCATCTGGAGATGAAATAAAATCAAGTACAAAATCAACTGCTTTCCCAAAACCATCTTGTATTTTGGTGAGTAAATCAGGACCATATTCTTTCACTGCTCCGATAACAAAATCAACTGATGAATAAATTCCATCTCTGATAAGTCTTAGTACATCTGGACCATATTTAATAATAGCATCAACTGTATCATTTAAAACTGCACTAATTCCATCCCATAACATTTTTAGAATTTTAGGTGTGTATTCAACCAATAAAGGAACTGCTACTTTAATAAGACCTTTAAACCCATCCCATAACATAGTTCCTACTTCCGGTCCGTATTTTACTATTCCAGCAAGTAAAGAAGAACTCAAATCACTAAATGCTGTGGTCATCATAGAAATAAGACCAGGTCCGTACTCTAGAACCCCGTTCATTATAGATGCCCCTACTGTTGCTAATCCTTTAGTCACATTTTTCAGAAGCCCAGGTCCGTACTCCAGAACCATATTCATCAAATCAGAAGTGGTATCTTTAACCATATCCCACACTTGTGATAGAATAGGAGGCATATTGTCAGCCATCCACTCGACAAAGTCACCCAATTTTTCTTTTATTTGAGGCCAGAACTTCTTAATTAAAATCCCCAAACCTAAAATTTTACCAAAGAGGCCTATATTATCTTTAACACCAGAAGCAACTTTACCTAATCCATTTCCTGCACCCTTGACTAACCCTAAACCCATAGATTTTGCTTTTTCTTTTAGTGAAGTTTTTCTATTATGTTCACTTCTGTACTCTGCTTCTTTCTGCTCTTCAAGTTGCTCTTTCTGTATGATTAATTCTTTCTTGAGTATCTCTAGCTGTTCTTTTTCTACTTTTAAAAGCTCTAAATCAGTGCCATTATTTTCTTTTTCAGTTATTTTTTTGTCTAATAAATCTACTTTATCTTCAGTTTCTTCAATTCTAATCTCAGATGTGGTTTGAGAATTCTGTATCTCAGTAAGGGGAGACTCTAAATTTTCTGATTTTTCATCTTCTATTATTTTAGTTTCTTTTGCTCTAGATTCCTTGCTCAGGTCTTCTGATTTATAGTCTTTAGGGTTTGTTGATTCGTTGTTTTGTTTTGGTTTTTTGATATTTCCCCCAAGAGGTTTGGGTTTTCTTACTCCGTTTTTGCTTCCTTTAGGTCTCCCCATAATAATCTCCTTTTAAAAATATTTATAGAAAGGAGATTAAAGAGAGATTAAATCCAGAGGAAGTTAGGAATGTTTTCGTAAGTTTTTGTTTCTTTTGCTGAGCAATTAGGGCAAGTCCCAGCAAATTTTAATTCTAAAGAATCAACCATTAATTGATATTTTTCAAATACTTCATCAAAAATTCTAGAAGGAAGTGAATCCATGAAATTAGTTAGTTCTTTATAAGATATTTTTTCTGTTAATTTTCCATTAATTTCTACAGAGTGAATATGCAAAATAAAATCAGTGAAAATATAGTTAATTATACCATCATCAATAATTAATTTTTCTTTCTCTTTGTTGGTTCTGATAGGACCTATATTAAAAATCATATTATTCTCTTCATCTTGAACTTGAACTTTTGAATATTTTGCTTCTTCAAAAGTGCAAATATCTTTGATTTTAATATCTAATGTTTGCTCTTCCTCGCACTCAGAGCAGATTATTTTATCTTTGAATGTTTCACCTATAGATTTTATTCTAATTTCAATAAGTAATAACTTCTGTTCTTGTACTGATAAAACTAGTTTTTTATTTTCAATGGCAGGGAGAACAAGTAGATCGAAAATAACTTTATCTGTTATTTTAGTGTCTTTATCTTCGATAGCTTCAAGATAAAGTCTTTCTTCTTTGGCTGTCCATTCTTTAAATTTAATTTCTTTTTGACCTATTTGTGCTGTATGTTTATAACTTGATTTATATTTTAACATTCTTTTTCCTTTGTTATTATTTATTTTGTTCTTCGATTGTTTTTTGAAGCAACCCGAAGTAGATGTCCCTTTCAAAAGGAAGCATTTCATCTACTTCATTTATGGTGTAATGACCAAAATACTTCATATTACTATAATACTGATATAATGTACTAAGGTTACTCTCTATCATTACTTCCACAAAAAATTTGGGATTTTCTCAAAGACTATATTGTTTTCAGTATTGCATATCATACAGTTTGTTTTAAGATTGAAGTTAAGGGTTGATTTCATTTTCCTGAACTCTTTAAATACTTCATCAAAAATAAAAGTAGGTAATTCTTCGATGAAGTCTTTTAGTTCATCGAAAGTAAAAGTATCCTCTAATTCACCTTGCAATTCTATACTTTGAATATGCAATAAAAATTCAGTAAATGAATATTCAACACTATTTTTGGTATCATCTAACTTACTTCTTAGACGTTCAGAAGCTATATCTCCGAAATTAAAAATTATATCTTCATTGTTTTCATCTTTAGTTGTTACACTCTTAAATTCATCAGGAGTGAAATTAACCATCATATCAAAATTAATATCTATATCGTTTACTTGTTTGCAATCAGTGCAGGCATATCTCATTGAAAAAGTAGCACCTATTGACTTTTTTCGTATCTCTATAATAAGCATTTTTTGTTCATTAGGACTAAGAACCACATCTTTATCTTCTAGACAAGGTCTAATTAGTAAATCAAAAAGTTTTTTATCTGTAATTTCTGTCTCTGATTCTACTGCAATTAAATAATCTTTTTCATTTTTAGTATTCCAAGGTTTGAATTTATATTCTTTGGAACCTATCTTGGCAATATTATTGTATTGCACTTTATATTTTAACATTTTTATCCTTCCTTTATTATTAATCTAAAAATATTTATAAATTAAACAAAAAAGGAGAATTTTATGTCAGGTAGTATGAATACTTTAACAAAAAGCCTAAGTTGGCAAGACCCTAGTAAGTTCAGGATATCCATGACTGGACCTGGTTCAGGAGAACTAGATTTGCCTAAGGCTGAAATACTTAGTTCAGCCTGTCAGAGTATCCAGGTAGCAGATATAACCCAGACTCCTATACAAGAATTTATAGGCGAGCAATGGAGATTCGCTAGTGGTAGATTAGAGAATTATCAGATAGGTATAACATTCAAGGATTATAATAATTTCGAGCTTTATAGGAAGTTCGCTGATGGAATTCAAGATTTCTCTAGAATGTATCCTGATGACCAAAATATAAATCTAGAAATATATACTTCAGGCACTTTTGATGTAGATAAATTTACTAAAATAGCAGAGTTCAAAGATTGTTTGTTGATTGCTGTTAGTGGTCCTACTCTTGATAATAGTAGTGTGGCTTCTGTGGCTGAGTTCACCATTCAGTTAAAAGCAAGTTATGTAAAAACCTAAGGAGGTAAATATGGGAGTAATAGATGAATTAAAATCAACCCTAGGAATGGGGGCTAGAGCCAACAAATACAGAGTTATTATTAATGGGGTAGCAGGAGGACCTAGTGGTCCAGAGGTAGATACTTTAACAAAATCAGCTTCAGTTCCAGGAAGAAGTTTTAACGAAATAGAAGTATGGAATCAAGGAAGATTAACAGTTATAGCAGGAGAAGCTGATTTTGGAGGTACTTGGTCTGTTACTTTTATGGATGATGAAAAACATACTTTAAGAGGGAAGTTCATAGCCTGGATGGAGTTCATAGATTCAGTAGCAAAACATTCTTCGGATGCTTCATCTCATGAAGATTATGTAACTACTTCAGAACTTCACCAACTCAGTACGGTAGATAACAAACCAACTGCAAAATACAAGTTCAACGATATATGGCCTAAGTCTATTTCAGATTCGGCGATGTCAGATGAATCTTCTGAGATGATAGAATTCACAGTTGAGTTCAATTATACTTCGTGGGAAAAAATATAAATAATTAAAATAGATAGAGTCCACAAGGATGTGTCTATGAATACTAAAACGGGAGGTACACAAAATGGGTGTATTAGAAGAATTAAAAACTACTTTAAAAATGGGAGCTAGAGGTAACAAATATAAAATTATGTTAGCGGCTCCGGTTGGTGCAACTGATGATTTCTTAATTGATACGGTAGGTAAAGGTGGAGCAATTCCAGCGAAAACAATAGGTCAAATAGAAATATGGACTCAAGGTAGAAAATTAGTTGTTGCTGGAGATGCAACTTACGAAAATGCTTGGCAACTTACATTCTGGAATACTCAAGACCACGCTCTTAGAGATGGTTTCGATAAATGGTTACTTTTCATTGATGATATGGATAACCACTCTAGAACTGCTACTGACCACGCTTCTTATATGACTGAAGGTGCTAAAATTCAGCAACTTAACACTACTGATAATTCAGTTATGGCAACTTATAATTTTTATAACTTGTGGCCTACTGGTATCAGTGCTATTGATATGGCTGATGACCAACAAGATACGATAACCGAATTTAGCGTAGACTTTGCTTATTCTCACTGGGTTAAATCTTAAATTAAGCTTTTCTTTATCCTTTTTTAGTATAATAGCTAAAAAAGGATTTAAGGATGACCAAAACCTTCATAGAAGAGAATCTTCTAAATAAATCAGGTAAATTAATCCACCAAAAACTACATCTTACAACTCTCACAAAAGAAGAACTTTATCTTATCTTACACGAAACTGAACCTTTAAAATGCACTAAATGCAACGAAAATCATAGATTTGTTTCTTTTACTTCAGGTTACTACCCTAAATGTTCTAATAGAAAATGCAACTTAAAAAAGAGGGATATTTCTGAATTCACCAAAGAACAAATTAAAAAACAGATAAATGAAAAAGGAATCAACTCTACTTTTACTGTTGGTATCTCTAATTCAGTACAAGAAATATACAATCATTATTATTCACTAAAGAATCCTATTTGTCCTAAATGCAAAGAACCTTTTGGGTTTGATTCTTTCAGTAAAGGATATTCTACTAAATGTAGAACTAAAGATTGTATAGTGCAACAAAGGAAGGAAACCACATTAAAAAACCACGGAGATGAGAACTTCAACAACAGACCCAAAATGTTCAAGACCAAACTAAAGAACCACGGAGACCAGAACTTCGTTAATTCCAAAAAAGCAAAAGAAACAAAACTAAAAAACCACGGAAATTCTAATTTTGTTAATATAGAAAAGAGACTAGAAACAATAAAGGAAATGAAAAAATGTTTTATTTCGAGGAATAAAAAATATCCTAAGTACAATCTAGATAAATTAACAAAAGAATACATAGAGCAGAACTTCATAGAAGAAGGTATTCTACAAAAGGATGAATTTATGAAGTTCTATAACTGCAAGGATAATTGGATGAATGTAAATCTAAGAAACCTAGGTGTTGAACTAAAAAGAGATAAAGTAGAAGAGAGAATAAATGCTTTATTCGATAATCAGTTTATTCTCCGAGATAAAAACCTAATCAAACCCTTAGAAATAGATTTATTAAACGAAGAGCATAAATTCGGTATTGAATATAATGGTCTTATGTGGCATTCAGAGGGTGAATCTAAGTACCCTATGTTCAACAACAAAAATTTAAGAAAGAATCACCTCAATAAAACAAATCTAATGGAAGATAAAGGATATTCACTGTTTCATATATTCGAGAATGAGTTCCTAGACCAGAACAAAAAGGAAATATGGATTTCAGTAATTAACGACAGGTTAAATCTTAATACTAAAATAGGAGCAAGAAAATGTTCAGTAAAAGAAGTACCAACACAAGAAGCAAGAGATTTCATCAACGAAAACCATCTTCAAGGATATAATAATGCTAGTGTAAAAATAGGACTTTATTATTCTGGTCAGCTTTATTCCATAATGACATTCGGGAAATCAAGATTCAACAAGAAATATGATTATGAACTTATTAGATTTTGCACTAAGAAGGGTTATACAGTACAAGGAGGCGGTTCTAAGCTACTTTCTTACTTTGAACGAACATTTGCACCAAAAAGCCTTATTTCGTATGCCAACAGGAGATGGTCACAAGGTAATTTTTATGTTAAAGCAGGATTTGATTTCATAGAAAACACTCCACCTAACTATTTCTATTTTAAAGAGAATTCACTTGAGTTAAAATCTAGAAATCAGTTTCAAAAACATAAATTAAAAGGAATCCTTAAAGACTTCTATCCTGAACTTACTGAAACACAAAATATGTTCAACAACAATTATAGAAAAATATACGACTCAGGAAATAAAGTATTCATCAAAAGTTATAAGTAATAAAAAAAGGATTACTTATGGCTTATTACCACTCCTCTATAAAAAACTACACGATAGCTCTTCTAGACTTATTTAACGACATTCACATACTCAGACATTCAGAAGATGGTTCTGTAATAAAAGATATACAAGTCCCTATTAAATTCGGTAATAGGGACAAAGCTTTTATGATGCAAGAACACGATTTAGAGAACCTTAATTCAGGAAACATTAATTCACTTCCTAGGATGGTTCTTGCATTTGATGGAATGTCTAAAGCACCTCAAAGAGACACCAACAAACTAGCGAAGATGAATAAAAGATCCAAAGGTCCTGAATCTCTTATGTATGAGTTTCATTATAATGCTGTTGCTTATGATTTTAATTTTACTGTTTTTGTTGCTACTAGGACATTCACCGATGCTACTATTATTATAGAACAAATAGCTCCTTTATTCAGACCAGATATAACACTAAAAATAAGAGAATTGGATATACAAGATAAACCAACCTCAGTTCCTGTTCAACTAGGTGATTTTAGTATTGAATTACCTGATGAAATGGCTGAAGACCAAATAAGAATAATAGAAGTAGAGTTTCCTTTAGTTCTAAAAGGGAATTTATATTTACCTATTAAAGATGCTTCTATTATTAAAGAAATAGAATTAAATATAAAAAACATAGAACAAGAAACTTCATCTAAAGGTTTTGAGTACGAAGTAGAATATACTGATGCACAAATAACCAACGATGGAATAAAAAATATGTTACCTAAGGAGGAATTATAATATGGAAGATGAAGTACTAAGAGATTCAAAGAAATTTTTATCTCTGTGTGAAGCATTTGATATTAATGCAGGAAATATGGAAGAAAATATGCAGAATGAAAAAAAGAAAATAATAGATTCACTAACTACATCTGACCTGCAGAATGTAGATGTAGAAAATGTTAATACTAGCATAATTGAAACTGAAGATTTAATGAAGGATTTTTCATTCATAAGAAAGAATCTAAGAGCAAATATAGATTCTACTTCAATTCTCTTAGAGAAATTCGGTAATGATTTATCTGCTAGTCACGCCGAGGATGTTAGTGGGCAGATGTTGCTTGGTTATTCGGAGCTTATAAAATCATCCAATACTTCTATGAAACTTTTAATTGAAAGTTATAGTTCAGTATCTAAAACTCAAAATGAAATTAAAAAGCTCATACAAGAAAACAAAACCATAGAATCAGAACAATCTCAAATAGATAATTCAGTTACTAATGTTGTTAATTTTGTGGGAACTCCTTATGAGATGCTAGAGAGTCTTAAAAAGGGATAGATTTAATTTTAGATAAAATATCATTTTGTCTTCGTACTTCTCTAATTGCTAGAGTATTATAAACAGTACCTATTCTATCTTCGTAATCATTTATCCAGGTTTTCTTGAATAAATTGCTGTACTCATCTAGAATATCAGAATCAATAAAATCTAGCATTTTATTGGGTTCTTTTGCTCCATTTATCTTATGTAACCACTTCAACCCAAACTCAGAATTAGTTCCTTGATAAGAAGGTTCATCTCTATCAACAAAAGAAGCAAAATTATCTCCTTTAGTAAAGAACTTATCGTGTACTTCATTAATTATTTTAGGAACAACAATATCTAAATAATACTGTTTCTCTATTCCAATATTAGTATTTCTTAGTTCTTGATATGTTGAATCTTCTTCAGGTATATTGGATTCCAGAGCTGTTTTTAGTGCTGAAGCATAATACATTCTACCGAACATAAACAAATCATCACTTTCATTCATAAAGAATTTTATTTTGTGTTCAGCACAAACTGAATTTATGAACTGTTTAAATTCAGTGGTGAGATAATCTACTAATTCAGTACCTTCTAGTGATTCCAATTCAAAATCACTATCCAAATCATAAAATTCAATCCCTCTCATTACTGAGCTAATCTCTTACTATTAATTAAAATTATAATATCCAAGTCTTCTTGTGTGAACTTAAAATCTTTTATTCTGGTTAAAAACTCCAAATCATCTTCATCTAATTCATTTTGAGGTTCAATCATAAAATTGTTAATTTCTATTTTCTTAGTTCGTATCATTAGTGCTGTTGCATAAATTTCTTCAGGTAAAATAATACTACAAGAAGTCATTAATCCTTTAAGACTAAAATCATCTTCGGAGAATGAAGCACTAGGATATTTTTCTTGAGTTAAAATCACCTTAGTATCTTCTAGATGTTCTGACACACCAGCATCTAGAAGAATTACTGTTTTGTCTTCTTTAGACCATTGATTAAGTAGTGCATTTTCTGAACCGTATTCATTAAAAAGTTCAACTGTTGAGTGCAAACCTTGTATTCCTTTAGCCATTGTAGATAACATAAAGTGACTAAAAATATAACATCTTGTTTCTTGTGTTTTCATTATTTTCCTTTAATTCGTTTAATTAATTCTGATAAAAATAAAAGTCTGTGGTAGCAATACCATCTATCACTCATATAATCTAGCTCTGATTTAATACTTTCTTCTGTGAATTCACTTTCTGAAAAACTAACTTCATATTTAGAAACACTAGATAATAAATGATTAATATGTTTTTCATTCTTTAGTAACATTTCATAGAACTTACTTAAATCTTCACTTCTTTTGTCAAACATAGTGTATATTCTATATCTTGAATAATTAAGTTCTGGTGTTTCAAAACCGTAATTATTAGTATTAAAATATTTTTGAACTATTTTATTTCTATTATGTTTTACTGTTTTTTTCATTTATAAAATCCTTATTTTTTAATTAAGAAGACCAGACGATAAAAGTGAATTATAATATTTTAAGGTAGAAGTAACTCCTATCTTATGTCTTCTTAATTAAAAAATAAATTATAACATTCTAAAAAGAATGTTATTTAATCTCCTTAAGAAAAGATTATTCCGTGATTTAAGTAAAGTTTTTCACCTTCACTTGATATTTTTTCAGTTTTTATATTAAATTTGTATTTAGAATTTTTAAGAGAAGATTTTATTTTATTATAAATTTCATCTTCATTATCTGTTTTTGACATTATACTAGAGAAACGAATTACTCCATCATATTTACCAAAAGTAACTTTAACTGGTAATGTTAATTTATTAAGTTTTGCTATTATATCCTCATCTGAATCTAAAGATTCAGTAATATAATCTTTAAAATTTTTCATTTATTTTCCTTTTTTTTGGTATCCCTAAGGAGATTTGAACTCCTATGGACGGAATGAAAATCCGTAATCCTAACCATTAGATGATAGGGATACATTTTTATTAAGTGTAATTTCCTAGTTTCACTATTTCTAGTTACTCAACACCACGAAAAGATAAACTAACTAATTGTTCTACCATCGCATTATTATTTATTTTGGTAGGTTAAGAAGGATTCAAACCTTCGACTAATCTGTTATGATTTCAAAAAAGCCCATCGCATTATTAACCTATATTGGTATCCCTAAGGAGATTCGAACTCCTATGGACGGAATGAAAATCCGTAATCCTAACCATTAGATGATAGGGATGTATTCTTATTATGGCTCCGGATGTTGGGCTCGAACCAACGACTTAGTGATTAACAGTCACTCACTCTACCAACTGAGTTAATCCGGAATATAAATGGTGGAAACAGAAGGATTTGAACCTTCGAGAGTTTGACCTCGCTCCCTTAGCAGAGGAGTGCAATACCAGACTATGCGATGTTTCCTAGTGGCGCGATGAATGGAATTTGCATCCACAACCTTCTCCTTGACAGGGAGATAAACTAACTAATTGTTCTACCATCGCATTACTATTTATTTGGGGCTTATTACACCTCTTGTAACATAAACAGTTGATTCTTCATCATCATCGTCTAGATAATCTGAAAGTATTTCAGTACTAACAACTAATTCAAAAGAGTTCAAACCTTCTATTTTTAATATTTGTTTTTTTATCTCTGAAGTACAATCTTCAACTGATTCAGTTGATTTAAAACTTATACTGTCACCCTTCGAAGTAAAATGAACTAAAGTAGGATATTTTTGTCCTTTAAGTGCTTTAAAAACCTTAAGCAACTCATCTTTTCCTTTGCTTTTTTCGTTTACGTATTCTTTAAATGTTTTCATTTAATATCTCCTTTTTTTATTATGGTGCTGGATATCAGAATCTAACTGATGACCTCTTCACTACCAATGAAGTGCTCTAACAACTGAGCTAATCCAGCTTTTATTGCTTTTTGTTGTTAATATTATACGAAGTTAATGCTTAAACATACATTAAAAAGAGAGATTAATGTATGTTTCTTATTTTATTTGTACTGAGTATATTTCATTATATAAGTTAATATTTTCTCTAACTCTTTTTCAGAATCAATTCTTGTCCAAGTTTCAATTAAATCATCTATATCTGGGTTTGTAAAACCTTCGTAACCTAAGTGATGTTTATGGTCACTATGTATAGGGTCAAAACTAACCCAAACTCGATATTCTTTTGATTTTTTGAAATATGTAATATTAGGTTGAAAACTAGAACCTTTGTCTGGATATCCTACTATCCACAATCTCATTTTTTCTTCATCATCAATATCTACTTTCCAAGTACCAGTTTTAATTCCATTAACTTTTAAAGAAACTCTATTGATTATTTTTAGCATTTTAGCCTTAAATTCATCTTTAGCCATTTCTCTATCATCAGCATCTTTGTACATAGTGTATTTAATACCTGCTCTAACACCAGCGGCGAATTGCTCTAATGTTTTAAAATTTTGAGAATCATCTCTAAATTTAACATTAGGATTTTTAAATGTTTCAATACCAGCATCTCTAGGGTCAAAATACCAATCAAGATAATATTCTTTGTGACCAAAATCATACCCCATAGTAGGTCCAAAATCACAACTATCAGGAGTGTCACCCGTATCAATAATAACTTGATGTATATTTGATTCTACTATACCCCAAGGATGTTTTTTACCAGTTAATTTTTTAAGCTCTCTTTCTACTATTTCAATCATTCTATTACCTATAGCTTCACCTTGGTCAATATAACTATTTACTTCTGAACCTGTGAATTCTAGAACTACTTTTTTTCTATAAATTAATTCAAATCTTTTTCCGCCCATACCTTCATAAGCGTGTAATTTATATTTTGGTTTTAATGTTTTAATTTTATCAACTATGAGTTTACCTATATTCTCTTCATCAATACCCCAATCAGCATCAATTGATTTAAATTTAGCTTCATTATTTTTGAAAGTTACTTCCCAAGTTGAAAATTCTAATTCCATATCCGAATCATCTGGGTCTGAAATTCTTGCTTCGTTTATATATTCCTTGAATGTTGTCATTTATTACTCCTTTTTATTTTTATTTATTGATTAATGTAATCTGGCTCTGCTGTTTTTACTTCTTCAAAATTAGAATTTTTAGAATCTATTTTCTCAAGAAGTGAATTTTTAGCTACTCCAGCAATGTTGGTTAAAACAGATAATCGTAGAATTTCATTATCCACTATCCTAATTTCATTTAGTGATTTTTGTGATTCTTCATCAAGTGAATCCAAGTAATAACTAACACCGTTTATACTAATTTCCTGTCTTTTGACTGTTTCCATCTTCATCCTTTTTTTCGTGTATGAACATATAATTTCTATGTTCAGCAAATTCATTCATAGATAAACAATCATCTAAAATAGCACTAAAATCTATTTTTGTAGGTAAAATTCTTATCCCTATATCATCTATCCAATCAAACAAAACCCCATTCTTAATGAGGAAAGTTTCCAACCCGTATAAGAAATCTAGACTATACATCATTCTAGTATCAGTTTTAGGGTTGGAACTCCATTCCTTAAAAAGGTTATAGTGTTCATTGTTTAAAGATATTTTTTTACCTAGATTAAATATGAACTCAGCATTATAATCTACATCTTCAAGCAATACAACCCAAAGAGTCATTTATCTACCTATTCGCTGAATATTGATATGTTCAGAATCTGAGTTTCTCATAAAAGGAATAACGATTACCTTTTCGGGTGATTTAAAGTTAGCCGCGATAAGTCTATAGATATTCGCTATGTTACTATGTAGTGAACCTTTGGTTTCATATCTAAGCATAACTTTTAATTTAGTTACTTCCTGTTCACTAAGATTAATCGCTGTTACATCTTCTAAGATTTCAGATACGAACTTATCATCTTTCTTAATTTCTTTGAACGCATTTTGTAAAGTCTCTTTTTTTGGTTTCATTTATTTCTTCCTTTAGATTGTAGTTTTTTATTTTTTCTTCTGTGAAATTAAGATTAAAATTTATATCTTTTAATTTACTTAAATCTATATTTTTATCCACTTTCCCTAGACTTATATGTGGTTTGTATATAAGTCTAGATTTCTTAAAATTATTTATTTTGGTTAGTTCTTTATTTCTAGCTTTCAATTCTCTTGAATTTAATTCTATTACTAAAGTATCCTTCTTAGTACCAAACAAACTGAACTTCTTGAAAGTGCAAGAAATATTAATTCTACTTTCAAGAATGAGGTTTTCCTTGAACTCAGCATCAAAAATAATAGTGCAATGCAAATCATTATTAATCCGGCATTCTCCGAAGTGCTGACCTATTCTATTTTGTGTTTCATTACTTAATTCAGCACTGATAAAAGCTCCTGTTCTAGATTTCATCCCAACCATCCAAAATCTCAGGTGATTTGTATGTCATAGAACTCACCTCAAACTGATTACTTCTATTAGAATCTTCACTATCTACAGCCGCGATTTTCTCTAAGTGCAAGTAAGGATTAATTTTTACCTCAGGAAAATCTTGTTCGAAACCAATATCTTTAAGTCTTTTGTTTGCTAGGTAATGAGTATAATCAATTATTGTTTCTTCTCTAAAACCAAGGATTTTATCTCCAAGTGTATCAATAGAAAACTTCTTTTCCCACTTCACAGCAACATTGAACATATCCTTAACCATATCTTTTATTTCTGGTGTCCATAGTTCTTTATCTTCATCCATAGAGATTTGAATCATTCTTTTAAATGCTGAACAATGAACATTTTCATCTCTTTGAATATATCTAATTTCAGCATCAGTAGATATCATAAGACCTCTCGAAGCTAGATTATGAAAGAATTGAAATCCGTTATAGAAGTAAAGACCTTCAAGTAAGTAGTTAGCAACTAACATCACAACAAAGTTCTTGAATGAGTCTTCTGCTAAAGATTTTTCATAAAAATCAGTTATAATATTAATTCTATCATAAAGGACTTTATTCGTCTTCCATCTATATGTTATTTCCTGTATTTTTTCAGGGTCTTGAACTACATTATCCAAAGTATATCCATAAGATCTACTATGCAATGCTTCATCCCAAGTTTGTCTTGCTAACCAAAAAACCACTTCAGGAAGAGTAATGAAGTTAGATATATTAGGTAAATTATTGGTTTGAATACTATCTAAAAATATTAAGAAACTAATAATTGTATCGTAGGCTTCTATTTCTTCAACTGAAAGAACATTAAAATATTGTTTTCTGTCATTAGCAAAATCTTTAACTTTCTGAGGTAACCAGTTGTTAGAGTATGCCACATTAACATACTCTATGAACTCAGGATATTTAATATTAGACATATCTAAAATATTGGTTATATTCCCACCAAATAATCTTTTCTCTGCATCATCTCCGTTAGGATTGAATAATTTCTTCATTGTTTTCCTTTAATTTTTTATTTCTAAGAACTCCTTAGTATAATTATTTAGTTATTCTTCAATTTCCACAATCGGAGCAACCACCTTCAATAGTCATTGAATAGTAAACAGTTTTTAAATCTCCGTATAGGAAAGCATCTATTAAAGCATCTGATACTTCATTTATTTTGCATCCTTCAGGGGTAATATTCATTTCCATAGATAAACCTGTATCTATCCACTTCTGCATCCTAGAAGTAGCATTAATAACAACTCTAGGATGATACTGAAACTTAGTCTTGTAGTACCAATATTTTTCATTAATAAACCTAGGAAGAATAGGTAGACTCATTTCACCTAATGTTTGAACCATCTCTTTATTGTATGCTGGAAGATAGGAAGCAACTGCACCCATCAAAATACCAGTCCCTGAATTCGGAGCAAAGGCAAGTAAATAAAAGTTTCTAATTCCGTGTTCTAAAATATCTTTTTTCAACTGCACCCAATCAAAACCATTAAGTGAAAGTTCATTAAGTTCTTCAGGGTCTCTACCTAAAATTTTAGTGTAGTTTTCTTTCTTGAACAAAGGATAAGGACTATAATCTTTTGCTAACTGAATACTTGACCTATAAGCATAATAAGATAGTTTTTCAGTCATCTGTTCTAAGAAAAGTAGACCATCATCTGTATCATAAAGTTTATTATTGTAAGCCATATAATCAGCAACCCCAACGGCTCCTAAACCCACATTTCTAATTTGTCTAGACATATTGTCAGCTTCGAGAACTGGCGATGTTCCTTCATCTATACTAACATCCAGTGCATAAACTGCTGAATCAACTACTCCAGCAATGAACTCATCTGTTTTTCCTACTAGATTTGTCATCACAATAGAAATTAAATTGCAACTATGTGAAAGTCCGTTAGTTTCTGTTGTTATTCTGTTATCTAAATCAGATTCTTCTTTCCACTTTGTTGCTGGTTTAGTAAAAGACCAGGACTCTTGACAGTTATGAACTAAAATTCCATTAGCAAAGAAATTATGGTTATCTTCAATGTTGATATCATATATTTTTTCTTTTGTTTTTGTTGTTCTTATTTCTTTAATTTTGGTTATAGAACCATCGACAATAAGAGTATCTGTAAGGAGTAAATCTTCTGCTAGAACATAATCTCTATCAACAGTAAAAATCTTATGGTCAGGAGTACATCTTATTGTATTTTTTAGCTCATCTTCTATTTCAATAAGTTCAGTTGAAACACCCATATCTAAGAACTCATAACAATTTTTATACTCTATTGCATTAGTATCAGTATTGAATGATTTAACTTGATGTCCTGGTCTTACTTCGTCTAATCTAATTGTTTTTTCTTCATCTTGTAGTTTAACTTGAACTTCTGTATCACCCGTCATACATAAATTAGCACACTTGGCTACACCTCCATCTGGGTCATACTTCATATAATTAGAAAAATTAAGTTTGTCTTTATTACAAATATAAGCATCACCAATTTCAATCCACATCCAAAGCATATCTTTCCATAGTTTTTTTGCTGATATTTTCTTAGTGAACTTCTTGAACTTTGTTTTTGCTAGTTCTTCTATATGTTTATGAACTGCAAGAAGTTCATCTTCTATACATTCTGTAACATCAGTACCCGTTAGTTTTTTGTACTCGTAATGATTAAACATCCAGACATCTTTATCTTCTTTAACTGCTTTTAAGAAGTGTTGATCTACAACAACCTGAGGAAATATATCGAAGGCTTTATCCCTAAGGTCTCCTTTAAGTTCAGATTTAATATCTAAGAATGAAGGCATATCTAAGTGCCACCAATCAAGTGCTAAGGTGATTGCTCCAGGTCTTGTGTTATGAACTACGTGAAATATATCTCCATCTTTAGAACAAAAATAGTTATTATTATCTTTAACTGTAATATCAACAAAATCCTCTTCTTTTAAAGGATTATTATCTATTTTAGTTACTTGAACTTTTTCATTAAGTGAATTAATAGTTATATCATTAATTTTTATTTCTTCTGCTTTAACATAAATGTATTCACCATTTTTATAGATTAGAGTTGGATGCCAATTAGAAGTAATATAACTTTCTGAATCACTAAACTCTATCTTAATTTGGTCTTTATGTTTAACCTCGGGTTTAAAAGTTCCTAAGACTTCTTTAAACTCTTGTTTTTCTGTTTCTATATTAAAAGAGTTAATTAAATCTCCCTTTTGAACATCTTTAATTTCAATAGTACAAATAACAGTATCTCTAAGAACTTCAACCATAGTATTTTTTTCAACACATCCACTCTGGTTTACTGCAACTGCAATATCATTAATTATTTTAGCCCATTTAGTAATATTATTTGATTTAACTATTTTGTAAGAGTAAGTGTCTTCGGGTCTAATTTTACCTAGGTACCAGCCTATCCCTCCTCCATTTTTAGAAATTAAAGCCATATCAGTAAATCCTTTCATTAAGGCTGTTAATGAATCAGGAGTTTCTCCTATAAAACAAGAACCAACATTTCCATCAGGTCTTCTAAGATTTCTTTTGAAAGGAGTTGCTAATGAAATATATTGATAATGAATATCTCTGAACATTTTTTGGAATCTGTTTTTTTGTCCGTTTTCAGATTTAGTAAGAATAAGAGTATTAACAATATCAGATAAGATAGGATATTCTATAATTCCTCTTTTGTTTTTAATAAGATATTTTGCTTTAAGCATTTCTACTTGAGCGAATGTTTGATTCCAATCATTGTTTTTTTCTTCATCTTTGATGATTTTATCTATGAATTTAATTTCTTTTTCTGTCATTCTGTTTAAGAACTCTAGAATATCTTCTCTGTAATAGTTATTCCTAACAAGGTACTTAATATGCTCTTGCCAAGCTTCAGGTTCGAGTTTAGTTGATTTATGAACTCCACGATACAGTTGATACATATCTGCTCTACCTACTGCTAAATCCCATCTGGTGTCATTGATATCTATCTTTGTTCTGCCTGAGTTAATAATTTGTTCTTGTATTAGTTTTGATTCGATAGTTTCTTTATTGGGGAAGTTAAGGATAGATTCATATTCTATTGCTGATAAACCAGTCCCTTTAACTGCGAAATCAATTAGTCTTTGAATTTTAGACATTTGAAAAGGTTCAATATCTTCATTTCTCTTTTTTGTGTACTTAATCATTTTTAATAGCCCTTTATGCTTTTATTTTAATTCCGTTAGGTTTATAATCATCTGCTAAAGTTTTAAGTAATCTAACTCTGTCTGCTTCTGTTTGTCTTTCTATATCTTCTTTTCTATCAAGATACTTTGAACTTTCAACATATTCTTCGAAGTGATTATCATAAGCATATCTATTGGTTTCATAGTCATCCAAAATAGTTTTAATCATATTTTCTTCAGGTTTTGTGAAGTTGCACTTTTTATTTTTAATATATATTTTCTTGAACTCTTTTTTATTGTAATCAAGAATTTTACCACCTGATGTTTCTTCTGTTTTGTATTCAAATATAATACTTCTTTTAGAGTCACTTTTTACTAGATATACTGTTTCTTTAGTTTCTTTGTTCTTATAAAACACTTGTTTCCTTTTATTTTTCTAATAGTCCTTTTTGGACTATTAGTTTATTTTATCTTCAATAGATTCAATAGCTGAATCTACAACCGCTCTTACACTTTTATCCACTATTACTTCATCAGCATCAAAATCTCTTTTTCCTGGATAGAATTTTTGATGCTCTTTAGCGAACTCTTCGATATAATCTTCAAAATTTAATGTTTTTGCTTTTTGAAAAATCTTCATTAAATCCTTGTAGGCTTTTGAACTTCTTTCAAAAGTAGCCCAATCTCCGTTAGAAGCTATAATCTCCATATCATATCCACTAAGATGAATAGTGAAATCCTTGCTTGAACCTATAATTTTAGTAGGTATTACTGTTACAGAGTCAGTGGACTCTGTAATAAATTCTCTGAATGTTTTCATTTTGTACCTCTTTTTATATTAATTTATACTTCTGAGTCTCTCTTGCTTTTAATAATTTCATCAGCTAGACCAATTTTTAATGCTTCTTCAGGGCTTAACCATTTATCTCTATCAGTTAAAACACACATTTCATCATAAGAAGTCTTACCTTTAGTATAAGAAGATAAGTCAGTCATTAGTTTCTTTTGTAAGAACTTAGATTCATAAAAATCAATTTCCATATCTTGAAACTTACCTTGTGTTCCTCCTGCTATTGAATGAATCATAATTCTTGAGTTAGGCATATATTTTCTTGTACCAGTTCCTGCTGAGTGAATTTGAGTTCCCATACTAGCTATCATTCCTGTACAAATAGTATTAACTGGAGTTTCGATATATCTCATTACGTCAATAATACCGTTACCTGCATATACAGAACCTCCACCCGAAGCAATGTACATACTAATTTCTTCACACTCTTCTTTAGAGTCAAGATAAAGGAGTTGTGCTTTAATAGTTGTGGCTAACTCATCATTAATCTCATTTTCGAGAATAATGATGTTTCCTTCGAACAATTTATCTATCATACTAAACTGTCTGTTTCCTCTTCCGTTGCTTTCTTCTACATTCGGTAAAAATATCATTACTTTCCTTCTTTTTTGTTATATAATTCTTCTAACATTTCTTGTTTTCTGTTGTACTCTTTGTTGATGTTTTTAATGAACTTTTTAGTTTCAACACCGTAATATTCTGAAAGATTTAATAGATTCTCTAAATCATCACATTCTTCTTCTAGTGTTTCAATTAAACTATCTACTTCAGTATTTTGTTTTGGATTTAGTGCTGATTTTAATGTTTCTTCAAAAGTACTAAGTTTATCTTGAATGTCTTGAACTTTTGGTGTTTCTCTTATAATTTTATCTTCAAGTTTAGAACCAAGTGATTTCCATAAGTCTTTAATCGGAGCTTCAAAATCACCAAGTTTATCATGAACTTCCTTAACCACTGATTCAACACCTTTTTCTAATGTTTCTTTGTAATCCTCACCATAGAGTTTTTGCATAAAATCCTCTTTTGATGTTTTGGGAGTTTCTCCGAGTTCTTTGATTAAAACATCAAACAAATCTTTAATTTCAGAGAATTCATTTTCTTCTTTTGGTTTGTTTTCATTTAAAGCATCATCAACTAAATCATTCCACATTTCCGGAGGAATAAAACCTTGAACATCGTTTAACTCATTTTTAACAATAAAAACCTTAGTTTTGTTGTCATCTTTAACTTCTAAACCTACTAAATCATTCATTAGAACCATTTTATTCGATACTTCATTTTCATTTTTAATTAATTTTACTTTCATTTTTAAATCCTTTTTTATTCTTATTTTTTTAAACCATCTTTATGGTCACTTTGATTTATGCTTTTTGTTTATTTAAAATTTCAATAAATGCCTTTGCTTTTACTAATGTTTTTCTATCTGGATATTTGCCTAGCAGGAACTCGTTATCATCTTCTGAGAAGTAAAAATAAGGATATGTTCCTCTGTTGGTAACAAAATGCTCTTTGTGTTCTATATCATATATGTTATAGTTTAAATCTAATAATCCTTTTTCTATTTGGTTCAACTCTTCTGCACTACTATCATCTATATTTACTGAATAGGTTTCGATTAATTTGTGATTTTTAGTGCCCAAATAATCATCTCTTGTGAAGTCAATAAACCCAAAATCAGTTAATACTGAAGAGAACTCCCTACAATCACATAACTCTTCACTGTCTATACTGAATAAAGCAACTACAACTAAATCATAAACCTTAAATAGTTCGTTAGGTGCATCTTCTTTAGACACTAGAAGTCTTAAATTCTTTTTTGCTTCTGTTAATGTTTTATAGAGTTTATCTTCATCTGACCAGTTATGGCTTAGAATTCTAAGTTTTAATAAAGTGTTATACATTTTTATCCTTTTGTTGTTGTAATTATATGTTGCAATAACTTAAACTATACTTAATTCCCAAAGAGATAGTTTATAAAAATTATCCACTATAAAATACATTTTATATAACTCGTCGTACTGTTCTGAACTTAAAATAAGTTCTTCTTCTAAAGCAAAGACTAAGGTTTTCTTTCTGTTATGAATATGTTCTATATTCTTTTGCACCTTTTTAAGTGTTTTTAGGTAATGAACTAAGCAGTAATCTAATTCTATTTCTTCTTTGTTGTAGTGCTGAATTAAATTTTCATTTAATTCACTAATAAGAATAGATTCCCCATCAGTTGTATAAATTGTATCTTCATCTACCTCAAACTGAACTCCATCATAAAACATAACATCACTATCTAAAATCATTTAATATTCCTTTTATTTTAATGAAATCCTCTTTAACCAACCCGAACTCATAATAAGGTTGATACTGAATTATATTGCTGTTTATCTGAACTTCTTCATCTTTCAGTGATTTCCCCGTTTCTAAGAATTTTGAATTATATGAACTTAATTCATCATCAATTACTACTGAATATCTGTATTGCTTAGATATTTCATTCATTCTTGAAATCCACTTCTTAGTATCTCCTTTGAAGAACTTATGAACTTCTTTAGGGAAATGAGGAAGGACATCTTCTAATGTCCAGGCTGAAAAAACATAAACATCCAGGTTGAACTTTTTAATTAGCTTAGAAAGTCTTAGCACTTTCTTCCTGAAAGGATTAAATGTTGATTGTTTATCTATTTTATATCTTCTTTTTCTTTCGTGTATGTTATACTGATTAAGAACTCCATCAACATCAAGGAATAAAGCTTTACTCAATACCACATTCCAGGAAGCATTTTACCGAATAAATCTAGTGCTTTTTGAACTTTCTTTTCTTCTTTGTTGGTAAAAATTCTGTTACCATTACTCCTGATAAAAATTTCAAGACCTTCAATTAAAGCATTATAATCTGCATTTACTTCTGACTCTATTCTTTGCAATTCTTTAATTCTAGGAAGTGAAAATTTAACTATTGTATCTCCAAGTGACCAAAGTTCAGATGAGTCAAAACCTCTTTCTTTTCTTTGTTTTTTCCAATCTTCAGATCTACTGTCTTTACCATCTAACTCATCTAAACCATAATATCCTGTTTTAACTATTTTCATTTTAATTTCCTTTTTCTGTATTTTGATGTGATATATGAACTAAAGCTGTTGGTCCACCTAAAATTAAAGCAAGGAAAATAAGCCCTTTAATGAAGTCAGGAAGCAAATTAAACTTAACTAGTATTTTAAACAATAATGAATCAGACGCCAAGGCTTCTTCTCTTAAGATATCCTTTTCATTTCTCTTAGTCATTTTGATACCCCCCTTCCCATTCTTTAATATCTTTAATTTTTACTCTTGAACTTGAATTGTTGGTTTTTAAGTTCATTAATGCTTTCTTTCTTGCTGAGAAGTCATCTTTTTTACCTACTGAATCCAAGTAACCTAATGAAACAGTTGAACCTTCAGGGATAAAATAAGGGTCGAAACTAAGCCCTGGGTCTTTGCTGTTTGAGTTAATAATCCCTTTGATAGAACCTTTGTACAGTTTTATTGAATTTCCATTATTGACTCCTAAAATAGTAACCCAAACACAATGAGCTGAATCTTTGTGCTTTTTTAATTCTTCTATTTTCCACTTAACATCAACCACTTCTTCACCCTGAACTATAAGAATAGTGTCTTCAACTATGGTTCCTTTTCCTGCTTCTATTGATTTGTAGATTATTACCTCTTCGTGAGTTCCATCTACCTCTCTTAAGTCTTTACCTTGAACTGCTTCTATTTCAGGAAGGATTCTTTTAAATTCTTCTAATTTTTGTTTGTTTGAAGTTACTAGTTTCATCTCTTATCCTCGTTTAAGTTAATGTAATAATATATATTTAAACTTAAATCTAGCTTAAACCTAAGAAGTTCATATATTTGATGTTGGGATTATTAGTGTAGCTTAGTGGTTCCTTGACTTAGCTCATAGCTTGAATAAAAAGTACTTAGTTCAAATATTTGATGTTGGTTAGTGTATATCACTGAATAAAAAGTTCATTAATTCATAAATGAATACTTGAATGACTGGTTACTTAGTTGTGCTAAAGAGGATTAAAATTAAATTTATTTTCGGTGTTTATTATATTAGATGTTTTTGGTTTTTGAATTAGTGCTTCAGTGGTTCAGTGCTTAAGTTCATAAATGAATACTTGAATGACTGGTTACTTAGTTGGTTTAAAGAGGTTCTAAATTAAATTTATTTTCGGTGTTTATTATATTAGATGTTTTTGGTTTTAAGAAGACCAAGGCTTCACGGACGCTTTATTCTAGCGAAGCGAATAAAGTAGACGTATTGCTGAAAGCAATAA
>Ga0256826_1000490_pt1 | contig 23924 bp, 23 predicted proteins | sample CV79metaG_FD_185975 | JGI IMG/M metagenome (GOLD analysis project Ga0256826, IMG submission 185975) | Hydrothermal vent microbial communities from East Pacific Rise, Pacific Ocean - CV79 | ecosystem: Environmental > Aquatic > Marine > Hydrothermal vents | place: Pacific Ocean: East Pacific Rise...
AACGTAACATATAATCGGCATAAAGCGTTTCACTCACACACTCATGTTCACTTGTTGGTGCATAAGGCGCAGTACCAGAGATAGGCCAATTTGTTTCTGTGATGTGCAACTCTTGTTTCGTTTTAGGACTTAGCCAAATCATGGTACTAAGTAAGGCAATTTTATCAGTTAAAGCAAATCCTAATTGTGTATTTTCAGGTGCTCCACGCCTATCAACATACAATAAAGATGCGATACCATCATACTTGCATTTACAAAAATTAAAGAGAGTGTGAAGCGTGTAGTGAAATTCAAAGTCGATAACTCCACTTCCTATGAGTTTAATATTAGGAAATTTTTCTTCTTTTATCTTGTAAGCTACTTTATAAAAACTAAGATATTCTCTAACTGAAAAGAAACCCCATTTAGCACGGTTGATAGTTGAGCCTATCTCAAAGATATCTACGAGTTCTTGAAGCTCTGAAAATATAAGGGTAAAATCTTTTTTTGTTAATGCTAAATCTTCTACATGTTCTCTATCTTGAAGAATTTTTAAAGTAATCTTTTTTTCTCTGTTTTGTAAGATAAAAGCTTTAAGTTCAGGAAGTTTTTCAATCTCCCATAATTTTAAACGCAGTAAAATATGCTCAATTTGAAGTTCATCTACTAAGGCTTGTGTTTGTTCTTTTTCTCTTTCAAAATCCACACCAAGTGAAAAAAATTCACTTGATTTGATGATTTTTCGTTTTATAAGTGGCATACTTATGAGTGAAATAGGAAAAAGAATGAGCAAAAGTAAAAAAGTTTGAATTAGTGAAAATAGTTCTTTTTGCCTCATTTGTTTTTTATATGTTTTATCTTTTAATTGTGCGGGTTGGTCTGAGTAGTTATCCCATTTATATGGTTTTTGCATTATTTTATCTTAGATGAATTTTTTTGTTGAGTACTATTGAAGTTGATTGTATCGCTAAAATCGTTAATAAGAGCTTATTGGCTCTCATGCTTGTCTAGCAACTTGGAGACAATTTAAAGATATTATCTTTTGAATGTGAAATTTTAAAAATTAAATTAGATGATATAGTATTTTATACAAAATGAAAGTAGATATTGTTATAATTTGACAATTAAATTTATAAGTAAACATTAAGAAGGTAATTAAAACAAATGGATTTTAATATGAACAAAAGTATATTACTAGTTATCCCAGCTAGAGGTGGTTCAAAAGGAATTCCAAGAAAAAATTTACGTCTTCTTGATAACAAACCTTTGATTTATTATTCTATTAAAACAGCATTGAATTCTACACATGAAATTGACGTGTATGTTTCATCAGAAGATGAAGAAATTTTAAATACTGCAAAACAGTTCGGAGCTAAAACTCATAAAAGAGATATGAAAATTGCAGATGATGCAACAACACTTGACCCTGTTATATATAATTGTTATACATATGCTCAAGAGCGAGAAAATAAAAAGTACGATTTTATTATAACAATGCAACCAACTTCTCCTCTTTTAAAAGTTACATCATTAGATAGTGCGATAAAAAAAATTATTGATAATCCTTTAATTGAAACTGTTATTGCGGCAAAAGATGATACCCACCTTTCGTGGAAAAAAGAGGGAAATAGTTTTTTACCAAATTATGAAAAAAGATTGAATAGACAATATCTAACACCTATTTTTACTGAAACGGGTGCTTTTTTTATTACTCGTAAGGATATTATTAGCCCAACAAATAGAATTGGAAAGAGTGTGGAACTTCATATCCTTTGTAACGGTGAAGAGATAGACATAGATACATATGAAGATTGGAATTTATGTGAATATCATTTAAAAAGAAAACATATTTTATTTGTTGTAACTGGAAATAGTATTGTTGGTTTAGGACATGTATATAATACTCTTTTACTAGCGAATGATATATTGAATCATGAAATTACATTTTTGGTAGATTCTGCAAGTCCAATGGCTTATGATAAAATTGCTTCAAAAAATTACCGTGTACATATGCAAAAGGATGAAGATATAGTTGAAGATATCAAAAAATATGCTCCCGATATAATTGTTAATGATACACTCGATACTGATGTTGAGTACATACAGAAGTTAAAATCTTTAAATTTAAAAGTTATAAATTTTGAAGATTTAGGGGAAGGTGCAAAAGTAGCAGATCTTGTGCTAAATGCAATTTATTCAGAAAAACAGATTTTACCAAATCACTATTTTGGTCATGAATATTTTATTTTAAGAGATGAATTTATATATAGTGAACAAAAAAATAAAATTACTAATGTAAATAATGTCTTGATAAGTTTTGGGGGTGTTGATCCTAATAATTATACAAAAAAAGTATTAGAGGCTATATATGATTATTCTCAAAGTATAGGAATTCAAATCACAATTATTGCTGGCTATGGAGATAGTAAATATGAAACATTACAAGAGTATAAAAGTGTTAAAATACTTAAGAATGTAGAAAATATTTCTACTTATATGCTCGAAGCTGATTTAATATTTACATCTGCAGGAAGAACAATATATGAAATAGCAAGTATAGGAACTCCTGCTATTATTTTAGCACAAAATGAGAGAGAAATGACTCACTTCTTTGGCTCAAGTGAGTTTGGATTTTTGAATTGTGGATTAGGATACAAGGTATCTAACGAAGAATTATTACAACAATTTAAAGAACTTGTTAACTCTGTTGAAAGTAGGGAATATATGAGTAAGCTTATGAAAAAAACGGATTTAAAAAATGGCAGAAAAACTGTGATTAATCTTATGCAAAATCTGATAAATCAATGATGAAAGGTATTATATTAGCAGGGGGAAGCGGTACGAGGCTTTACCCCATCACAAAGTCAATAAGCAAACAATTATTACCTTTATATGATAAGCCTATGATTTATTATCCATTATCTGTTTTAATGCTTGCAGGCATTAAAGAAATACTGATTATCTCAACTTCGCAAGATTTACCTAGATTTAAAGAACTCTTAGGTGATGGAAGTGATTGGGGAATTGTTCTTAAGTATAAAATTCAGCCCTCCCCTGATGGTCTTGCTCAAGCATTTATTCTTGGGGAAGAATTTATAGGTGAGGCTAGCGTTGCTTTAGTTTTAGGTGATAATATATTTTATGGACATGGATTTACCCCACTTCTTAAAAATGCAGCAAAGATCAAAGATGGTGCTGTAGTATTTGGTTATCAGGTTAAAGATCCTGAAAGATTTGGTGTTATAGAGTTTGATAAAAAGAAAAAAGCGATTAGCATAGAAGAAAAACCAACCAAAGCAAAATCTAATTTTGCTGTGACAGGATTATATTTTTACGATAATGATGTTATAAAAATCGCAAAAAATGTAAAACCTTCTTATCGTGGAGAGCTAGAAATAACATCTATAAATGAAGAATATTTAAAAAGAAATAAATTGCAGGTAGAACTATTAGGTCGTGGTTTTGCTTGGTTAGATACGGGCACTCACGATAGTTTACTCGAAGCTAGTCTATTTGTTCAAACTATAGAACATAGGCAAGGGTATAAAATAGCTTGTCTTGAAGAAATCGCTTATAATAATAAGTGGATAGATAAAGAAAAAGTATTAGAAATAGCAGAACCATTAAGTAAAAATGGATATGGGCAATACCTGAAGGATTTAGTAAAATATGACTAGTATACTTTTGACAGGTACTGCAGGTTTTATAGGTAGTAATTTCGTACCGTATTTTTTGGAAAAGTATCCAAATTATAAGCTTATAAATTTAGATCTTTTAACTTATGCTGGTAATCTGGAAAACCTTAATGAGTGTGAAGGTAACCCACGTTATAAGTTCATTAAAGGTGATATATGTAATCGTGAACTTGTAGAGTTTATCTTTAATGAGTATGACATCAGAGGGGTCATTCACTTTGCAGCAGAATCTCATGTAGATAATTCCATTAAAAATCCTGGAGTATTTATAGAAACAAATGTTAATGGTACTTTTACTCTTTTAGATGTTGCTAAAAACTACTGGATGGAAAAACCATTTACTTACAAAGAGAGCTACAAAGGGTGTAGATTTCACCATATTTCAACAGATGAAGTCTACGGAACACTTAACGAGACCGACCTCTTTACAGAAGAGACACCATATGCTCCTAACTCCCCATACTCTGCATCTAAAGCTTCAAGTGATATGATAGTACGAAGTTATCAAGAGACCTATGGTTTAAATACGGTTATCACAAACTGCTCAAATAACTATGGACCAAAACAACATAATGAAAAACTTATTCCTACCATCATTAGAAAAGCATTGGTAGGAGAGAGTATTCCAATCTATGGTGATGGGAAAAACATAAGAGATTGGCTTTATGTACTTGACCATTGTAAAGGAATAGATTTAGTTTATCATACAGGACAAGAGGCTAATGTTTATAACATAGGTGGACGTAATGAGAGAACAAATCTTCAAATCGTTGATGCTATAACTTCTATACTAGATGAAAAAGTGCCACCAAAAGAGTTTATAGCAAAAGAGAGCTATAAAGAGTTAATAACTTTCGTAGAAGATAGAGCAGGACATGACAGACGCTATGCGATAGATGCAACTAAACTTGAAACGCAGTTAGGCTGGAAGGCTGATGAGAATTTTGAGAGTGGAATTGTTAAGACTGTTGAGTGGTACTTAGCTAAGAAAAACAGATGCTGAAGGATTGGTTATAATGCAATTTTACTTTAAATTTTATTTGGTATATTATGAACAATAATATAGAATTAAGTGTGGTAATTCCATGTTACAATAGTGAACGTTCGTTGGTTGAATTGAATTCTAGATTAAGTAAGAGTTTAAATGAATTAAACATTAGTTATGAAATAGTATATATAAATGATTGTTCTAAAGATGGGACGTTAAGTGAACTTAAAAAGTTAGCTAGGTATGATGCTAGTGTTAAAGTGATTGATTTAATGTTTAATGTAGGACAATTTAGAGCTTTGTATTGTGGTTTTAAATCCTCTCATGGAAAATACATAGTTACAATTGATGATGATTTACAGCATCCTCCTGAAGAGATTTATAAACTTTATAATGCAATTAAACAAAATGAAGAAATTGATGCTATTTTTGGAAAATATGTAGAAAAGAAACATTCATTATTTCGTAATATAGGGTCTTCATTTATTAAGCTTGTAAATGAAAAAATTTATGCTAAGCCTAAACATCTTACTATGTCAGCTTTTAGAATTATGAGATATGAGCTTGTTGAGACTATTTTAGAACATCAAACAATATCTCCTGTTTTAGGAGCTATAATCTTAAAATCTACGAATAAAATTGTAAATATTGATGTACAACATCATCAACGTAAACATGGAAAATCAAATTATAATTTTATAAAATTGATCAAAACCACATTAGATAATATTTTAAATTTCAGCTCATTACCCTTACAAACCATTAGTTTGATTGGTATTTTTGTTTCTCTTATTAGTTTTATGATTTCAATGTTTTATTTTACAAGGTATTTTTTTACTGATGCTGGTGTTCCTGGTTGGACAAGTATTATGGTTTTATTGAATTTTTATGCAGGTCTTATTTTGATTTCACTGGGGCTTATTGGTGAATATTTAATTAGAATATTGATGGAAGTCAATGGCACTCCAAAATATAAAATTAGACAAATTTATGAACAAAATGATTTTGGAAAAGAAGATGTATAAGTTAAAGGAATTTATTACAGAACAAAATATTTTAAAAAATGGAAATTTTCAGTTGACTGGTAGTGCAAGGACAACATACCATGATAATATTTTATGTTATGTAACAACATTACAATATCTTACTATTGCTAATAATAATCCAAATGTATCTTGTATTATCACAACAAAGGATTTAGCTGAAAAAGTTATAGATAAAGCTATTGCTATAGATGAAGAACCAGATATTGTATTTGGAAAAATTGTTAATAGTTTGATTAAGGATGGGCAACTCGCTCCTACTATGGATTTTGCTATAGATTCAACATCCTCTATTCATCCAAGTGCAATTGTTAGTAAGAAATGTAAAATTGGTGCAAATGTTAAAATAGGTCGTTATTCTATTGTAGAAGATTATTCGATACTTGATGCTAATGTAATTATAGGCGATAATGTAGTAATTGGCTGTGATGGTTTCTATTTTAAACGCAGTAAGTCAGGTGAATTGGTAAAATTTTTTCATGCTGGAGGTGTACATCTTCATGAAAATGTTGAAGTGATGACGGGTAGCATGGTACAACGTGCTCATGATGCTAATTTTACAGTTGTAGGGAAGGGTAGTAAAATTAGCGTAAATGTAAATATTGGTCATAGTGCTTGTATTGGTGAAAATAATATGATTACAGGAAATGTTCAAATAGCTGGTCGAGCTATTATGGGTAATAATTGTTGGATTGGCACTTCTGCAACAATTTCTGATAGTGTGAAAATTGGTAATAATGCAGAAATAAAAATAGGTAGCGTTGTAGTGAAAAATGTAAAAGATAATGAAATAGTTTCTGGAAACTTTGCAATACTGCACAGTAAAAATTTAAAAAACTATATAAAGGCTCAGAGATGACTACAGAGTTTGATTTAACTTTTTGTTTTAAAGGAAGTCGAAAATATGTGCAAGGTCCTGATATTTTCGATGCTGTTGTAGAGCAGCTAAAACAAGAGTTCCAAACCATAAAACAGATTAAATATACGGCATATAATATGCTTTATAAAAATGCAACTATGTATATTACACGCAAAGTAGTGAAGGCTGATTATCCTATTATTAATTCGTTGATAAGTTTTATGGATAATGATATGAAATATTATGTGGTAATCTGTGAGAATAAGAGTGAGATAGAATGTTCGACTGAATATAGCGAAGATATTGTAAATAGTCATTCAAAAATTGTTGATGAGACAATTGCATTTAAAAATGTACTAGATGACACCTATGTTGAAATTGTTGTTTCTATGAATAAATATTTTTTAAATCAAACGGTTAAAGAAAAAGGTAAGTGGATTGTAACTAAATTTGATTTTTTTGAACTCGATGATATTACAGATATCGAGAACAAAGAGATTAGAGTTGAGTTAGTTCAAAATTTAAGTAATAAATTGACTAAAAGTTTACTCTATTTAGATGATAAATTAGTAGGTTATCTATATTTCTCACTCATTCCAAAGGAGTCCTAATGCTTGGTATAGAGAGTATTGCAACATATATCCCTGATACAAAAAAATCTAATTATGAATTAAAAGAAAAATTTGAGTTGGATGATGATTTTATTGAAAATAAAATTGGTGTGAAATATCATACTGTAAAAGATAGAGGATTCAAATCTTCTGATATGTGCGTTAAAGCATTTGAAAATCTTCAAAAACAGACAGATGTAAATATTGAAGAAATAGAGTGTTGCATAGTAGTAACGCAGAACCCTGATTTTAATATTCCTCACACATCTGCGATTGTTCATGGTAAGCTTGATTTACCTTCTAATTGTGCTGCGTTTGATATTGCATTAGGTTGTTCAGGTTATGTTTATGGTCTTTCAAATATTATTGCGTTTATGAAAAATAACGGTATGAAAAAAGGACTTTTATTTACATCAGATCAATATAGTGATATAGTAGATATAAATGATAAAAATACTGCCTTATTGTTTGGTGATGCAGCTACAGTTTCATTAATAAGTGAAGATGCTGTACTCTCTAGCGTTGATTTTAGTTTTGGAACAAATGGGAAAGATTATAAAGAGTTGGTTTGTGATGATAAGCTTTATATGAATGGACGAGCTGTTTTTAGTTTTACAGCAACAACAGCACCTAAGCATATAAAGGCATTACTTGAAAAAAATAATTTAACTGATGAAGATATAGAAAAATATTATCTTCATCAAGGCAGTAAATATATAGTGGACACTATTCGTAAACGTCTTAAAACTGATGCATCAAAAGTTCCGTTTGCAATGGCAGAGTATGGAAATACAGTTTCATCATCAATTCCTATTATGTTGGCTGATGATATTAACAAGTTGAAAAAAGATGATAAAGTGATATTGAGTGCGTTTGGGGTAGGGCTTTCATGGGCTTCTGCTATAATACAAAAAATAAAATAAGGAAAAAAATTGAAAATCACTATACAAGATATTAGAGATATTATTGAAAAAGCAGAAACAATGGCAGAAATGGATGAGTTGGCAAATGATGTTCCTTTGACTGAACAAAACGTTGACTCTTTAGATATGGCAAATATTCTTCTATTACTTGAAGAAACTTATGATGTTAAAATACCAGATACAGATTTAGACCAACTTCAAAGTGTTGATGGTATTGTGGCATACTTAAGTAAAAAATAGTTGATGAAAAAAGCTGGATTAGCGATTTTTGATAAGAGTATATTATTGTTGCTAAGTAGTGTCTTTATACAGTCTTTTTCATTTTTAAGTATTAAGTTTTCTACTATGCAAGAGGGGTATTTTGCTATAGCCCTTTTGATTCTCTCTTTTACCTTTTCGATGGTGAGAGCAGTTATATGGCAAATGTTATTAAAAACTATAGAGCTTTCTAAGGTTTACCCCTATGCATCTTTAGTGCAAATTTTAATATTGATTTATTCAGTGATCTTATTTCATGAAGATGTTACTATAAATAATGTTATTGGCTTATTGATAATGTTGAGTGGCATATACTATATGTCTAGAAAAGATATCGCTTAATGGCATTGCTTATCGCTTTTTTTATTGTTTTTTTAACAACGTTAGGACAGATTTTGTTGAAAAAAGCAGCACTTACTCATGAAAATAGAAAAAAAAGTTTACTATTTTTAGTGTTAGGTTATTCTATATTTGTTATAACAATTGGGCTTTCCTATCTATTAATGAAGATGATACCGATGAAATATTTTACAGTTATTATGAGCTTAAATTATATTACAGTAATGTTGGGTGCGAAACTATTTCTAAATGAAAGACTAAATCGACAAAAAATAATTGGAACTAGCTTAGTTGCAATTGGAATTTTAATATTTATGTGGAGATGAAAAATTGATATCTTTTAATAAACCGCCATTGACTGGAAATGAAGAACAATATATTTTAGAATCTTTAAAGAGTTCTAAAATTTCTGGTGATGGAAAATTTACAAAACAGTGTCATCAATGGTTTGAAAATAAGTTAGATTGTCAAAAAGCACTTTTAACTACATCCTGTACACATGCTTTAGAGATGGCAGCGATTTTATTGGATATAAAAGAGGGTGATGAGGTTATTATGCCGAGTTATACATTTGTCTCTACTGCAAATGCTTTTGTCTTACGAGGGGCGAAAATCGTTTTTGTTGATATCAGACCTGATACTATGAATATCGATGAAAGTAAAATAGAAGAAGCAATAAGCGAAAAAACAAAAGCGATTGTTCCTGTTCACTATGCAGGTGTGGGATGCGAGATGGATACCATTATGGACATCGCTTTGAAATATGACCTTTTTGTAGTAGAAGATGCTGCACAAGGGATGATGAGCAGTTATAAAGGCAAAGCTCTTGGAACTATTGGACATCTTGGTACTTTTAGTTTCCATGAAACGAAAAACTATACAAGTGCTGGAGAGGGCGGACTTCTGATTATAAATGATAAAGAGCTGATAAACCGTGCTGAAATAATCAGAGAAAAGGGTACGAATAGAACTCTTTTCTTTCGGGGAATGGTAGATAAATATTCATGGGTTGATATTGGTAGCAGTTATCTTATGAACGATATGAGTGCCGCATATCTTTGGGGACAGTTAGAAAAAGCAGATGAAATCAATGAAGATAGACTTCACAGCTGGAATCTATATAAAGATGAACTGGCTTTATTAGAAGAACAAAATCTCATTTCTTTACCGAATATCCCTGTTGAATGTATACATAATGCGCATATGTTGTATGTAAAAGTGAAGAACTTGCAAGAGCGAACGAAATTGCTCGAGTATTTAAAACAACATAATGTTAATAGTGTCTTTCATTATGTTCCTCTACACTCTTCACCTGCTGGTTTGAAGTTTGGTAGATTTAACGGGATAGATGAGTTTACTACCGCTGATAGTGAAAGATTATTAAGACTACCTCTCTACTATGGGATTTCGGAGATAGAAGTCAAAACAGTAACTGAGGCTATTTGTGAATATTTTAAAAAATAGATATTTTCAATTATCTTTTTTAGTTTTATTTCTCTATTGTTTACCGTGGATAGTGCTTGGACAAAACAGTTATATACTTATTCACGATAATCTTGACTCAAATGTAGTCTGGTTTAAAACACTTGCTGAAAGTGGAAAAATCTTCGCTTCATCTTCGGCTACCATACCATCTTTGATGGATGCACCAAGAGCATCATTAGGCAATGAATTTAGTGTACTGTTATGGATAAACCACTTTTTTGACCCATATACGGCTTATGTCATAAATCAAATTTTTATGAGAATAGCTGCCTTTGTCGGTATGTATATTTTACTAAACCGTTATATCTTAAAAAATGAGAACAAGTACTCTATTCTTGTTTCACTTCTATTTAGCTTACTTCCATTTTGGCCCTCAGGAGGTTTGAGTGTAGCAGGCATGCCTCTAATTACATATGTTTTTTTAAATATTCGTACGAATAGAGATAGAAAAAAAGATTGGCTTATATTGGTATTGTTTCCTTTTTACAGTTCATTTGTATTAAGTATGATGTTTTACATTGTTTTTGTCGGATGTGTATGGCTGTATGACATAGTTAAACGCAGCGTGAGTCTTAGATTTACAGCTGCATTATTCCTGTTTGGGAGTATATATCTACTTATAAACTACAGACTGATAGAAGTATTTATATTTGGTAGTGATTTTGTATCACAGCGGAGTGAGTTTTTTACTAAGTATTATGGTTTTGGTGATGCTCTTCTTGCGTCTCTTAAATTCTTTGTCTCTGGGCAGTACCATGCAGCAAGTTTGCATACTCTGTTTTTGCCGTTAATCCTTGTCGTATTTATTCTAAACCTCTTTTCTAAATCCAAAGATAAATTACTGATTGGCTTGTTCTTGTTGAACATACTTATTGCACTATGGTATGGTTTTTGGAAGTATGAGGGCTGGGAGAGCATAAAAGCCGGAAGTGCATTTTTAAGATCATTAAACTTGTCACGATTTCATTTTTTGGCACCACTCATCTGGTATGTACTGCTTGCGTTGAGTATTCGCTATCTATTGCAGCAGACAACATTTAAGTATAAGTTGATTGTTATAAATGTATTTATAGGCTTGGGTATTATAGTTATGTTCACCAATAGTGATTTTGCACATGAGTATAAAAAACATGATATTACATACAAAGAGTTCTATGCACAAAGATTATTTAAAAAGATCGATAAATTCATTGGTAAAAAACAGAGTGACTATAAAGTTGTAAGTATAGGCATTCATCCTGTGATAGCTCGATATAACGGCTTCTATAGTGCTGATGGTTATTTGGCAAACTATGCATTGTCATATAAACATCAATTTAGAAAAGTAATTGAGAATGAATTACAAAAGAGTGCAAAACTAAAAAGAAACTTTGATAACTGGGGAAGTCGATGTTATCTCTTTTGCAGTGAAATTGGATACAATTATGTTAGAAAAAAAGATAAAGTTTACCCTGTAAATATTGACTTGAATACTCAGGCATTAAAAAAGATGGGTGTAAGTTACCTATTTTCTTCATATCCGATTAAAAATGCAAGTGAGAATAACATTAAATTGTTAAAAATATTTAAAGATAAAGATGCTGCATGGGATATATATCTTTATAAAATTTTGGAGACTAAATGAAATTAAAAGAACTTTTTCAAACAATAAACCCTTGTGATGTAAAACTTTATAAACCCTATGTTATAGCTGAAGTAGGGGTTAACCATGAAGGCAGTATGGAACTTGCAAAGCGTTTGGTAGATGAAGCGAAAGAGGGTGGGGCTGATGCTGTGAAGTTCCAAAGCTATAAAGCTGAAACATTAGCGAGTAAAGATTCTCCGTCATATTGGGATACCAATGAAGAACCGACAACATCTCAGTACGAACTGTTTAAAAAGCATGACAGTTTTTGGATAGATGAGATGCGAGAGTTAAAAGAGTATTGTGAAAGTGTAGATATTGAGTTTATGAGCACTCCTTTTGATATAGAAAGCGCTGACTTTTTAGATGATATGATGGATGTATATAAAATATCATCATCAGATTTGACAAATAAACCTTTTATAGAGTATTTGTGTAAATTTAATAAACCTATTATCTTATCTACTGGGGCGAGCAGCTTACATGAGATACAAGAAGCAGTAGAGTGGATAGAGAGCTATGGAAATCCTTTGGCTCTTTTACATTGTGTTTTAAATTATCCGACACCAGATGAAAATGCCAATTTGGGAATGATATTGGATTTAAAACAAAGATTTCCAGATAAGATCATAGGCTATAGCGACCACACACTACCTCGTGACATGAAAGTATGTGAAATGGCGACAATGCTTGGAAGTGTAATAATTGAAAAGCATTTTACTCATGATAAAACCTTGCCTGGAAATGATCATTATCATGCAATGGATAAAGAAGATTTAAAAGTTTTTAGAAAAAACTTAGAGAGAACATTTGACATACTTGGAAGTTTTAAAGTTCAAGCACTCGCAGATGAAGCACCGGCTCGTGCAAACGCAAGAAGAAGTCTGGTTGCATTGAGAGATATTCCAAAAGGTAAAGTAATCGAAGAGAGTGACTTAACATTTAAAAGACCAGCACATGGAGTAAGTCCGAAATTTATTGATGAGGTCATCGGTAAAACGGCACTCATTAATATTAAAGATGATGATGTACTGAAGTGGAGTATGTTCGCATGAATAAGGTTTTAATTAGATGTCAATTTTAAATTTATTTTTTCAGAAAATAAAATATAGAAAATATATGAAAAAGAATAAATTTATTGGAATTTTCAGTATATCGAAGAATGTTCGATTGAAAAACTGTATTATAGGTCATTATGCAAATTTTGCAGATAATTCTTCAGTTGTTCATTCCGTTATTGGGGATTATTCATCTATAGGTAGATATTCAAAAATTACACATACGGAAATAGGTAAGTATTGTGCAATCTCTTGGGATAGTTCTATTAATGCTGTTTCTCACCCTTATACTCATTTGACAATAAGTTCTTTTCCTTATGTCCCCAAAACAGGTAATTTTGTAACAAAAAAAATACAATCTCATGAAACTGTAATCATTAAAAATGATGTATGGGTTGGTACTGGATGTGTAATAATGCCAGGTATAACGATTGGAAATGGTGCAATAATTGGTGCAGGCTCAGTTGTTACCAAAGATGTTCCTGACTATGCAATTGTTGCTGGAGTTCCTGCAAAAATTATAAAATTTAGATTTAAAGATAAAATTATAAAAAGATTATTGAAACTATCTTGGTGGGATTTAGATGAAAATATAATAAAAGAGAATATTCACCTTTGGCAAGGTGAAGTTTCCGAAGAAGTTATAAATAATCTTGAATTAATAAATAATAAAGGTAATAAACAGTGAATAGTTATGTAATCCTCACAGGTAGTAAAAATAATGCAGGTGATTTTTTAATTAAATATCGTGCAAAACAACTCTTTAGCGAGTTTAGAACAGATAGAGAGATAATCGACCTTGACAGATGGGTTGCGTTTGATGAAGAGACACTTGAAACGGTCAACAGTTCAAAGGCATTAATCCTGACAGGTGGTCCTGCTCTGCAAAAGTATATGTATCCAAATCTCTATAAGATGACAGACTTAGATAAGATAGAGGTGCCTATAATTACTATGGGTGTCGGTTGGAGCTCAAAGTCTGGAGACTGGAGTGATACATATACTTATGAATTTTCACAACAGACAAAAGAGCTTTTGGATAGAGTTGAAAACTCTGGTTATTTATCAAGTGTCAGGGATTATCACTCTCTAAACTCTTTACACTCAAATAAATATAAAAACTTTTTAATGACAGGATGTCCTGCTTATTACTCTACGAAACATATTGGAAAAGATTTTGAAACTTATGAGATTAAAAAGGTCGCTTTTTCATTAGGGGTCTCGTTTAATCATAGTAAGGGGATGGAGAAACTTTTAAAAGATAATATTTTACAGTGTAAAGAGTATTTTAAAAATGAGAGTTTTGAAGTGGTCTTTCATCACTCAATAGATAATCAAAAAAGAGATAAAGGTGTGTCAAAAAGTCTTTTTGATTCACAAAAAAAGATTCAAAAATGGCTTGATGCAAACAATATAAAGTACACAGATATATCTGGAAGTGCAGAAAATTTGATGAACTATTATTCAAATATTGATCTGCATATTGGGTATCGGGTACATGCTCATATATTTATGAACAGTATTGCAAAATATACTATCTTGTTAAATGAAGATGGAAGAGGCAAATCAATAAAAAATGTTATCGGCGGTATAACTATTGATGCATTTCATAATTATAATGAGTCCTATCTCATAAGGAAGCTAAATCAACTCTATAAACATGATAAGTATATCCCAAATACTCATTTAACGCAGCAGCTTTTAGACGAAATAGATTATGAAAAGATGATAGACTCTAATCGTTACAAGATATCAAGAAAAACCATAGATAAAAATTTTGATATTATGCAGAAATTTTTACAGCAGTTACCATAAATCAGATGAAAAAATATAATTTACATATTGCAAGATCGCCATTACAGCTTATTAACATACTTGAAGCAATTGAGACGATGTCTCTTAAAAATAATATATTGGTGATTATTGATAGAAAAAATCAGTCTAACAGTTCTCAAATACAAGCCGTTCTAAACGCAGTAGATTATGAATGGGAAAAGATAGTTACCATTAAAAAAAGTTCAAAATCAAACCTTTTTGAGTATGTAAAGCTTATAAAAGAGATTAAAAAACTAAACTATGAAAATATACTAATGGGTGATATAGATACTATCAGTAATGTTGTTATTGCAAACTTGAAACATGATAAGGTCTTTTTAGTTGATGATGGTACATCAACACTAAAAAGGCATGAGGCCATGTTGAAAAATCCAAAATTTTCTTTGCAGGGTAAGTTGAAACTCTTACGATTTAAACTCTTTGGATTAAAAGCCTTTTCAAAATATCAGATCAACTTTTTTACTTTCTTTGATCTGGAACAAAAATCAAATGAACTTATCATAAAAAATGAGTTTAAGAATCTAAAAAAGAAGTTTCATCTCTCAAACAATGCAAGCAATAAGGTATATATACTTGGACAGCCGCTTTATAATAAAGAAATTTCTGAAGAAGATTTCATACTGCATTTAGAAAAGATTTTAGATTTTTATTTTGATAAAGAGATAGTGTATTTAAAACATAGATATGAAAAACCAACAGATAAAATTTTAGAGGTTTTAAATGATAGAGCGACTATCTATGAAAATAAATACCCAATCGAGCTAGATTTTTTACTTAAAAAAGAGTATCCAAAACATATAACAGGCTTCTTTTCAACGGCTCTTTACACGCTTAATATGATGTATAATGAAGCTGATATCAAAGCATTTTATATGGATAAGAGCCTGTTTTTTGATGAACAGAGAGCCGAGGTCGTAGAAAATTACTATGAATTTTTTAAGACTAATGGGATTGAGATTATTAAATAAGATGGCTATTTAATAGCTATCTTATTATTTCATCCAGTGTGTAGTTTTTAATAAATTCGCTTGTGCAGAATCAATACTTAAAATCAATTTTTCAAGTCTTATGGAATTGTTGTCATCTGTTACATTTAAAAAGTTTTTAAAGTTATAATTTATAGTATTTTTTCCATCTGTTAGTGCGATTGTACTACCCTTTTTTGCAAAAGCAAATCTATGTTTTGCACTCTTATCAAATAATGAATTTCCAATTGATGTGAAATCGCTACTCCATCCTAAATAATCAATAATAGAACTCTTAATATCAATGTGCGAACCGACTGTATCATCGAGTTTTGATGTAAATATCTTGGGTGCATAAATAATCAAAGGAATATGAAATGCAGGCATCTGTATCTTTTTATCTTGAAGATGTTTTGGATTCTCCTGTTTTGCTTGATTTGCATGGTCTGCTGTAAATATAAAGATAGTTTTATCAAACCATGGTTCTTTTTTACATCTGTTCATAAATTCACCGATTTTGGCATCTGTATAGCTAAGAGTATTTAAAAAACCAGCTTCTGTTTTTACATCTTGCGGATATTTTTCCCATTTTTTTCCAGGAGAATAATAAGGTGCATGGGTTGAAGCGGTAAAACAAAAACTCAAAAAAGGTTCTTGAATGGTATGCAGTTTACTTGATAAGAAGTTAAACATATCTCCATCCCAAACACCAAAATGAGGATTACCCTGTTCTTCATGGGATTTTGGCATATCTTCAGCCCCGAAGTAGTTGCTAAATCCTGCAAGACGGCTTAGTTTATCTATACGAAAAGAACCTCTGTCTGAGCTTTGCATTGCTATAGTATGGTAGCCATTAGCATCTGCCTCTTTGCCTAAGTAACTAAGCCCATAAAGCTCTAATCCCTCTCCAAATTTTTCAAATCCGACAGGCTGAATGATGCCTGTATAGATAGAAGTGATGCCCTCTTGCGAGCGTTGACCATTTGCATAAAAATTTGTAAAGAGTATGCCGTTATTTGCCATTTTATCAAGGTTAGGAGTGACACCAAAATCATTATGAGAAAGTGCATCTACATACTTTGCACTCAAACTCTCAATCATCACTATGATGACATTGTAGCTGCGTTTAGTGTTACCTGTATAGTGTCGCATTAGAGGATAGTTGCTATCAGGGTAGAGAATTTTTGTAGAATATATCTCTTTTTTGACATTCTTTACAGCTTCTTTGAGTTTTATCTTTGAGTGGTTGATGCTTTTTCTATCACCAGCTCTGTAAAAACAGAAAAAACCATTGAGTGCGAGGTTTCCTGACTGGAGTTTGTTTACAGCAAAGGCATCAGAGACTCCAAAAGACATACCACTTAATTTTCCTCGAATACCTAGAAATATGATTATAATAATTAATACAATATTTATCCATTCTCTCTTTTTGGACTCTTGTTTTATTATTTGAGCAGAAAAGATTTTATAAAAAAGAAAAATAATAAAAAGAAATAAAATTGTTGAAACAATGCTTTGAACTGGATAATAATCTTTTGCCATATCAACCAATATACCAATATCATTGCCTATAATTTTGAGTTCATCACTAAGATGTCGGTTAACAAAACCAAAGTATAAACTATCTCCGATATTGAAAAAACTAATTCCCGCAATTATCGCTCCCCATAAAGTTCCTAAAGTTAAGCGGTAAATTTTGTTATAAACAAAGTGAAAGGGTAGAAGTAAAGCTACCCATAAAAGTGATGTAAATGTGAAAATAATCATGATATCAACACGAATACCCATGATAAATGAATCTATAGTCTCCCCCATAGTAAGTGCAGAAAAATAGTCTAAATAAGAGAAATAAAAGAAGATGCGAACTGCAAATAAAAGTATAAAGCTAAGTAGTAATGCTGAGAGTATTTGGGTATATTTATTAGTGAATTTCATTTATATTTTTTTCTTTCATATATTTTTTTGTAAGAAAGTGCCATATTCTGCGGAGAATATTTATCTATGTTTTTCTTTGCATTATCTGCTAACTTTTTCGCTTTTTGTGGATTGTTATATAGCATGTCAATATTATCTTTTATAGCCTGTGCATCTTTTGGAGGTGTGAGTATCCCGTTTATCCCATCTTCAATTATATCTACAATTCCACCTACTTTACTTGCTATGATGGGAGTATCTAGTCTTATGACATCAAGTAAAATTGAACCAAGTCCTTCATTATTGGATGGAAATACAAAAAGGTCAAAACTACTTATATAGTCATTTACATTATTTACAAAACCTTCAAAAGTAACATTTTTTAGTGACTTGGCTTGAAGTTTTAATTTTTCTTCATCCTGACCTCCACCTACAAAAATAAAGTGAATATCTGGATGCGATTTTTCCAACGCTTTAGCAGCTTCGATAAGAGTAGATTGTCCTTTATGTGCATCGTCAAGTGCTCCAACATTACCAACAAGATAGTTACTTTGAAATCGCTTTTTTATAGCGAGCGATTTTTTACTATCTACATCTGCATCTGTATATGCACTAGGAATTATAGCTATATTTGCATTTTGAGTAATTTTTAGTATCTCATTTTTGATTGCGCTTGAGAGGGCTATGACAACTTTTGCATTTGTATAAAATTTAGCATTTAAAAAATTATTTTTTATTTTATTATCTACTCGTCTTGTAACTATATAGGGTATACCTCTGATTTTTTTTGCAAAATATGCAAATTGTAAGGCTTTGGTTTCATGAGCATGAATTATAGAGCTATTTTTTACATATTTTAAATTAAATATATAGGGCTTAGTAATTTCAATAATTTCTAAATTTTGAATATTTTTACATCGTTGTATTAGTTTTGATTTTTTTCTAACGAGTAATCGTTGTTGATATCCTAACAATGAAAGTTGTTCAATTAGTAGCTGCGTTTGACGCTCGCCTCCACGGAATCCTTTGGCAAAATTAGCGTGAGTAATAAGCATAAACTATTGTTCCCAAATAGAGTTAGAATTATTTGTGCCTCTTTGTATTTCTAAAAGCTTTGCATATTTCATATATGAATTTATAGAAGCCGTTAATGATATCGTTAATCCATCAACTCCTTGCATAAAGCCTCTTTGTAAAAAATATTTTCTAAAAAATGCAGAAATAAAATGAAGAAAAGGGGAAAAGCCGTTAGCCTTTTTTCCTTTTTCAAGAAGCATTTTCGCTCCACGAGAACTGAAACGATTTGTTTTATTTAAAAGGTCATGGTAATTTTTATATGAGTAATGAATAATATTGCCATCAAGCAGTTTGACATCTTTACTCTCTACACTTGAGTGTCCCATCACCTCTTTAAATTTAGTTGCGTTTTTGTTGTAGAGTCTGATACACTCATCAGGATACCATCCGCAGTACTTTATCCATCTATCACCTATATAGTTTTTTCGTTTAAAACTGTAAGCTTCGGGGTGTGAGTCTGCCTCTTTTACCTTTTTGATAGAGTCTCTCATTTCATCATCGAGACGCTCATCTGCATCAATGCTGAGTATCCACTCAAACGCAGCGTGTTTTAGTACAACATTTTTTTGAAAACCATCACCGAGATACTCTTGCAAAACTATTTTTGCACCTAAAGATAAAGCGATGGCAACAGTTTCATCACTACTGTTTGAATCTACGACAATAATTTCGTCACAGACATCTTTTAAAGAGTTAATACACTCTTCTATGTTGTGTTGCTCATTAAGAGTGATTATATTTGCTGTTATTTTCATTTTTTATTCTTTAGATAATTTTTTATATTTTTTTGACGTTTAATTTTTTGAACGCTTTTTTTAGTAATCTTAAGGGCTTCATTGAAGTCTAGGTTTGAGAGTTTTGCATACTCTTGAACTATATATTCCAAATCTTCCTCTTTTGCCCAGAATTTATTGAAATTTGTAAGACCTTCTTTTGGTGATATTGTTTTAAAATGCATTCTATTGATATCAACCAAAGAAAATTTGTAGTCATCTTTTAATTTTGTAATTAAAATATTTCCGAGTGAATAATCAACATGCCAAATGCCTTTTTGATGTATATCATATGTGAATTGTGCAAACTCATGTAAAATTTTCTTTACATTTTCGACTTTGTGATGAAAGACCTCTCGTATAGTAAAATTGTATTCTTCATAGAGCGAAACAAAATAACTTTGCGTAAGTAAATTGTTTTCAAAAAATTCTATAACACCTATAGGCTCTGGCGTGTTTACTTTTAATTCCATTAGTTTTACTGCGTTTAAATAAGACTTTTTAGCTTTTCCATCGCGTAAAAAGGTATAAGCAGTACGATTAACAAGATGTGGAATTTTAAATGATTTGACAACATACTTCGTGCCATCTATTTCTATCACTTTTAGCTCATTTCTTGCTTTATGTATGCTTGTATTTGAAGCATCAAAAATAGTTTGTATATTGAGTAGATTATCTTTAAAATGTGTATAGTTTGGATTTAAAATGTATTTGTGAGACAAGTAAAACCTTTTTTATATTAATAGTTGTATTATACAATAAATTGCTTATACTCTATATTTGCCCTGATTGTTCAAAATATTTTTTTAGTACTAAGAGTGAGATAGTATCTTCTCTTTTCTTATCTTTAAACTGCTCAATATAGTTATGCGCATTATCTATAATTTTTTGTGCTTCTTCAACATGAACAGAATAGTAATCCACCTTTTCTTCTAAATCAGCGTAGTCATCTTTGAGTAAAATATAGTGATGATTTGGGATAAGTGTACCTTCCATAAACCACGTTTCGTATTTTGGTTTTGCCATTAATACTAGAGAATTTGAGGACATAGCCCATTTTAGATTAGATGCTACATCATTTCCTTCGATTGCAATTAGAAACTTATACTGTAGTTGTTCTTCTAATGAAAGTTTATTTTTTTGCCAAGGTACATTTAGCTCACCTTTGCTATTTGTTTGACCAATATCGCATTGTGAAGAGTTGTAGAATTTTTTGACAAACAGTTGGCGACGAGAACCATAACATTTTCCACGCCATACCGCGATGCTCTTTTTATCTTCAAATTTTCGTTTATCATTTACAAAGATAAAATGGCGAATTTTATTGAGTTTCATGATAATCGAGTTTTGATTATCACCTTCAATAGGGCGACTTTTAAGAAATGATGGAGTTTCTGGAATGGTAGTAATATCTCCAAAAAGATAAGCGATTTTGAGTTTTTTATCAAAATAACGCAGATACTCCAAAAGGTCAAAATAGTAGGTTTTTTTCTTTTCATTTTTGATAAAATTTTCGATAGTTACTGCGTTTGAATCAAGCTCAAAACTATCTTGGATTTTATTGTAATAGCTCACTCTTTGTAAAATATGCTCATCTACATCTTCTTTTAGCATTTCTTGCAGTTTTTGTCTGTAATAAATGTCTGGTACTAATTGTTTTAAGAGGTTTGCAAGATAATAAGTGAGTTTTGTATTTTTATTAAAGTCTATACGGATGTGGTTTTGTATAAAATTTTTTATCATAAATTTATGCTTTTTTGCACAGGAATTTTATTTTGTAAAATATTCACTAGTAGGCTCCAGTTTTATGAAAACAAATTATATAAAAAGAAGCCTTAAAATTCAGAGTTCTAATTTTTTAAAATAACTTTGACGCTCTTTGATACTTCGCCTTCTGTTCCATTTTCTAGAGAATACGATATTTTATAGCTTATACTTTTGACATCTACTAAGTTAGTATCTATAAAAGAGGATGTTTTAATATTTGAAGCACTCTTTATCCAGAAATCATCACTCTCTTTTTTTGAAAAGAGTGTTACGCTCATATATTTTGGAGGTTTTTTAAAAGAGAGCTTTATATGTTTAAAGGGTTTCTTAATTAACTTTGCATGCAACTCACTCGGAGTAGGAATTGCAGAGAGAGTGACTCTTACTAGAAGTTTATTACTGAACTCGCTTTTTTGTTTTTTCTAATCCACTGACTGTAAGCCATACCAGTAATCTTCACCTATTCTGACATTTTTGTCTACAAAAGTTGTTTTGTCCGGTGAGATTTTTGCAATAATTTCACCTCTGTCCTTAGTAGTATTCCCTCTGATGATAAATATCTTTGAAGGTTTTTTTCCAACAGTAGGTAAAGTATATTTTAGAACTACTTTTGCATCTTCACCACTAATCTCTTTTATAGTTGGCGCGTACAGTTTTAAATTTCCGGGGAGCTGCACTTGAATGCTTTGTGAGGGTTTTGCTAATTTTGCATTAGTTCCAACAGCGACAACTCTATAAAAGACTTCTCCTATCGCCCCATATGATATTTTATCAATATATTCACTACGGTCTAAAGGTTCACTGTTTAAGTTGACCCATTTATCTTGTTTTAGATATTTTTTTTGGATGATATAGCCAAGTAAATTTTGGGAGTTTTGTTCCCATGTAAGCTTTATCATGGAAGGATAGACTTTTGCAACGAGCTTTTGAACACTTTTTGGTGTTTGTTCTCCCAGTAGTTTTGCAACAACAATTTTCGATGGTTTGCCTCTCTTGCCTCTGATATTCACAGCACTGACTCTGTAGAGGTAGTTTGTATCTTTTTTTATTTTTGTATCTATAAAATAGTTGCTTTTTTTGCTTAGAGGTTTGGCTGTAAGCAGATTATAAAAGCCGCTGTCCCATGTTCCTCTCTCTACTATATATCCTGCAGTAAATGGATTTTGATTTGGTTTCCAGCTTATTACAATAGTGTCATTCTTTACTTTGGCCTCTATGTTTTTAGGCGGGTGTAAAGCCTGTATGTCCGGATGAAATATTGTTACGCTTGCTGGTTTTGATTTTCTATTAAAAGTGTCGATTCCATATACTTTATAGGTCACTTTTTTCTCTAAAGGAGCTAAAGAGTCAGTAAAAACAGTTCTGTCGTAATCCCATTTTACGCCAGTGAGTATGGATGGGTTGCTTAAAAGATTAAAGACCCCTGCATTGTTTTTTCGATAAATCATATAGGCGATGGATGGATGTAAATTATTTTGTGTATTTTTCCAAAAAAGCTTGACAGCTTCACCACTGTTCTTTGCTCGCAGTTGTAAGGGTGCATCTGGAAGGGGAGATGCTTTAAAGGCATCGACTTTTCGGCTCTTTAAAATGATATTTTTATTTTCAATAGAGACAAGCTTATATCTTCGTTGGGTATGATTTTGTACCTTTATCTCACAAGCAAAGCCATATTTTTTTGCACTGGCATAATCAATGAATATTTTAAAAAGGGTCATGTTTAAAGCTTTTTTGATTTTTTTATCTGCTTTATTGGCATTGTGCTCTTTTTGGAGTTTTAATAACTCATCGGCTATGAAAATTTGCTTCAATGTTTTATCTGTTTTGGTATCAATCAGAGCCCATCCTTTTTTTGACCAAAATTCAGGAGGTGTCAGCCATCTGAATTGAATGAGACCATGCCCGTTGGATACTGCATCAAGTTTTTTGTACTTCTGAGCCAACTCTTTGGCATCAATGATGCAAGAGAGTAAAAATAGTAATATAAAACTTATAAAAAATCTGTTTTTTTTCAAAATATTCTCCTTGGTTACCAATCTATATCTATATCAATATCAGCAGGTATAATTCCTATACCTACCCCAACATTTGGAAGAGGCGACGGGAAATCAATATTTGCTCCGGCAGCAAGTTTCATTGGGTTACAACATCCCATATCAATGTATCCGGATGCTCCAATTCCAACACAAGCAGTTCCAAGTTTGCCAAAATCTATACAAGCGTTAGCGTCAAAATCTTCATCAGCATGAAGTAAAAATGAAAAAGGGTCATAATGCAGGCCGAAATACAAATTGGTATCAACTCCAATTGAAGCACAGTCGGCTCTTGCTTTTGTACAAGGTTCGTTCCCCTCTGTACTAAAGCCTAGATAACTGTGCAGACCAACTTCCACACCTTTGATATCTGTTCCTGCCATAAAATAGATATCTCCATTAAATATCAGTAGAGTTCCCGTTATTGGTTCCTCTTTTGTGCCGACATGAAGGTAGTAGGTACCACCCATTTTCAAATCTATCTTCCCGTTTTGGGCATTAGTCGCATCAAGTTTTAAGAGAGGATCGTTAGATGGTAATGAAAAAGAGGCACCCAGAGTAGCTTGAAAGTGACTGCCGTAAATATATTCAAGTTTTCCCTGATGGATATCAACACTGCTTAAAAGTTTTCCTTTGATACCATAAAATCCTACTTTATTCTCTTTTGGGTTTATAATCATCGTACTTTCAACTTTTA
>Ga0256826_1000491_pt1 | contig 23908 bp, 22 predicted proteins | sample CV79metaG_FD_185975 | JGI IMG/M metagenome (GOLD analysis project Ga0256826, IMG submission 185975) | Hydrothermal vent microbial communities from East Pacific Rise, Pacific Ocean - CV79 | ecosystem: Environmental > Aquatic > Marine > Hydrothermal vents | place: Pacific Ocean: East Pacific Rise...
TCTTGTAAAGCCAGGTATTACAGGTTGGGCACAAGTAAATTATCCTTATGGGGTAAATAGTGAAGATACAAAACAAAAATTAATGTATGATTTATATTATATTAAAAATTGGAGTTTATGGTTAGAAACTAAAACAGTATGGAAGACTGTTATGGTTATTTTAGGTAGAAAAGGAATCTAATATTAGATTTGTTATTGAAGTAGTTTTAGATATTTAGATAAAAATTAAGGAGTTAAAGGTAAATGGAAATTAAACATATAGCAAAAGAAGTATTTCAAATAGAAGCAGAAGAAATATATAAATTATCAAGTTTATTGACTAATGATTTTGAGTATGCGGTAAAAGATATTTTGTCTTCAAAAGGTAAGCTTATTGTTTGTGGTATGGGTAAATCAGGGATTATTGGTCGAAAAATTGCAGCAACTTTGGCAAGTACAGGTACTCCAAGTTTTTTTTTACATCCAGCCGAAGCTTATCATGGTGATTTAGGGATGATTGAAAATGAAGATATTGTCTTACTTATTTCTAATTCTGGAGAAACGGATGAAGTCTTGAAGCTTATACCATTTCTTAAATCTCAAAAAAATATAACTATATCAATGAGTGGAAATCCATCATCAACATTGGCTTTAAATACAGATTATCATTTGAATATTTCAGTAACAAAGGAAGCTTGTCCTCTTCAGCTTGCTCCAACATCTTCAACAACAGCAACTTTAGTTATGGGAGATGCTTTAGCTATATCACTTATGAAACTAAAAGATTTTAAAGATGAAAACTTTGCTAAATTTCATCCAGGAGGTAGTTTAGGTAGAAGGCTACTAGAAACAGTTGAAAGTGTTATGAGAAAAGATGATTTACCAATATGTAATAGTCAAACAGCTATTAAAGATATTATTAATATAACTACAAATGGAAAATGTGGATTAGTAGTAGTGATAGATGACACTAAAGTTATTGGTATAATAACAGATGGTGATATAAGACGAACTATGGAAACAGATGAAGATAATTTTTTTGATTTAAAAGCAAATGATATTATGAGTAGAAATCCAAAACTAATATCTTCTAATGAAAAATTAGTAAAAGCTAGTGAAATTATGGGAAAATTTAAAATAAATTCTTTGATTGTTATGTATAATAATAAATTTGTTGGTATTATTCAAATGTATGATTTAGGTATATAAAATGAGTACAATTATTATAATACCAGCAAGATTAAGTTCAACAAGATTACCAAATAAAGTTTTACTTGATTTGAATGGTAAAAGTGTTGTACAAAGAGTTTATGAACAATGCTTAAAAGCTAAAAAGATTGATAAAGTTTTTATTGCAACTGATAGCAAAAAAGTTTATGATAGCTGTTTTGAATTTACAAGTAATGTGTTAATAACTAAAGAGACACATCAATCAGGGACAGATAGGATTGCTGAAGCTGTTAAAGATATAGCATGTAATATAGTTCTTAATGTTCAAGGAGATGAACCATTTATTGACCCTAAATTAATAGATAGTTTAGTGGATTCTTTTACTAGAGAGACAGTTATGTCTAGTGCTATACATATTCTCGATAAAGTAGAAGATTTAAAAAATCAAAATGTTGTAAAAGTAACAATAGATAAAAATAATAATGCTCTCTATTTCTCTCGATCAATAATACCATATTATAGAGATTACTGGAATGATTTATTAGAAAATCATGTAAATATTCCAAAAGAACTAAGGTTTTATAGGCATTTAGGTATATATGCTTATAAAAAAGATTTCTTATTGAAGTATTCAAATATGGAACAGAGTTATTTGGAACAGTTGGAAAAACTGGAACAATTGAGAGTTATTGAAAACGGATACAAGATAAAAATGATTGAGACAACATATAATTCCATTGGTATAGATACTCAAAAGGATTATGAAAAAGCATTGGAGTTGATAAATGATATTGAATAATGCGAATACAAAAGAGAAAGCGAAAAAGATTAAAGCTCTTCTTTTTGATGTAGATGGAGTTCTAACAGATGGGGGTATTATATATGACAATAATGCCTTAGAATATAAAAAATATAATGTTAAAGATGGACAAATTATTTCGTATCTTAAGAAATTAGGGTTTATTGTTGGAGCGATTACAGGTAGAGAATCTACTGTAGTAAGAAATAGATGTGATGAACTCAAACTGGATTTTCATAAACACGGAATTAAAGATAAACTTGTAGAATATATAATATTTAAGAAAAAGTATCATCTATTAGATGAAGAAATTGTATATATTGGAGATGATATTATAGATTTGTCTATCTTCGTTAGATGTGGTTTAAGTGCTACTCCTAATGATGCTAGAGAATATATAAAACAAAATGTAGATATAATTACTAATTCAAATGGTGGAGAAGGTGTTTTTAGGGATATCGCAGATTATATTTTAGAGTCACAAAGTTTATTAAAAGATATTATAGAAAAAAGTAAAAGGTTAAATGATGGATAGTAAAGAATTATATAAAAAACTACAAGAGAAAAAATTTATACTAAGTGGACCATGTGTTATAGAGAATGAGTCAATGATAATGCACTTAGCAGAAAATATAAAAAAAATAACAGAAGATTTAGATTTTACTTATATTTTTAAAGCAAGTTTTGATAAGGCAAATAGGACTTCTATCTCTAGCTATAGAGGTACAGGTCTTGAAGAAGGACTAAGAATACTTGAAAAAGTAAAGAAAGAGTTTAATTTACCTCTTACTACAGATATACATGAAAGTTCACAGGCTAAATCTCTTGCAGAAGTTATTGACATAATCCAGATACCGGCTTTCCTTTGTCGTCAAACTGATTTACTTATAGCTACTGCTAAAACAGATAGAATAGTAAATATAAAAAAAGCACAGTTCTTAGATGGTAAAGATATGATTCATCCTGTTATCAAAGTTAAAGAAAGTGGAAATAATAAAATAATGTTAACTGAAAGAGGCTCTATGTTTGGTTTGGGAAATTTGGTAGTTGACTTTAGACAAATTATAGATATGAAAGAATTTGGTTACCCTGTGATTATGGATGTTACCCATTCTACACAAAAGCCATCTTCGTTAGGTGGAACAAGTGGAGGGGATAGAAAATATGCACCATACATGGCAAAATTAGCTAATGCTGTTGGTGTAAATGGTTTCTTTTTTGAAGTACATGAAAATCCAGAAGAGGCATTGAGTGATGGACCAAATATGATTTATTTAAAAGATTTTAAAAAGATATTAGAGGAAATTAGATGAAAGGTATTATATTAGCTGGAGGTAGCGGAACAAGGCTTTATCCTATTACAAAAGGTGTATCTAAACAATTAGTACCTATATATGATAAACCAATGATATATTATCCACTATCTGTTTTAATGCTTGCAGGTATTACTGAAGTATTGATTATATCAACACTAGATGATTTACCAAACTTTGAAAAACTTTTAGGTGATGGAAGTGATATTGGTATGAACTTTTCTTATATAGTTCAACCATCTCCAGATGGTCTTGCACAAGCTTTTATTTTAGGTGAAAAGTTTATTGGCTCGGATGATGTTTGTTTAGTTTTAGGAGATAATATTTTTTATGGTTCAGGACTTACAAATTTATTAGCACAAAGTGTAAAAAATGTTCAAGAAGATAAAGATGCTACAGTATTTGGATATTATGTAAAAGATCCAGAAAGATATGGCGTGGCAGAATTTAATGAAGATGGTAAAGTAACTTCATTAGAGGAAAAACCTACAAATCCTAAATCAAATTATGCAGTTGTGGGATTATACTTTTATCCAAATGATGTAATTAAAAAAGCTAAAAAAGTTAAACCATCTGATAGAGGGGAATTAGAAATAACTACATTAAATCAAGATTATTTAAAAGAAGACAAATTAAAAGTTGAACTTATGGGTAGAGGTTATGCTTGGCTTGATACAGGTACTCATGAATCGTTACTTGAAGCTAGTATGTTTATACAAACAATTGAGAATAGGCAAAGTTTAAAAGTTGCATGTCTTGAAGAAATTGCATATGAGATGGGATATATCTCAAAAGAAAAACTTATTGAATTAGCTCAGCCATTGAAGAAAAATCAATATGGTCAATATCTTTTAAAAAGAGCAACCGAACAAAGGCTTTGGTAATGGAATATATTAATACATATATAAAAGATGTGGTGATTTTACAACCAAAAATATTTGGAGATAATAGAGGTTATTTTTTTGAAAGCTTTAATCAAGAAGATTTTGATAAACATATAGGACGAAATATAAAATTTTGTCAGGATAATGAATCAAAATCATCATATGGGGTATTAAGAGGATTACATTTTCAAAAGCAACCTTATACACAAAGTAAATTAGTAAGAGTTATTCAAGGTAGTGTTTTAGATGTGATAGTTGATTTAAGAAAAAATTCTAAAACATTTGGTAAAAGTTTAAGTGTAGAATTAAATGATAGAAATAAGAAACAATTATTTGTACCAAGAGGATTTGCTCATGGTTTTATAGTATTAAGTGAAACGGCAGTTTTTGCTTATAAAGTTGATAATTATTATGCTCCTGATTATGAAGGTGGACTAATGTATGATGATAAATCTTTAGGTATTAATTGGATAGTAGAAAAAGAAAATATATCTTTATCTAGAAAAGATAAAGAAAATAATGATATAAAAAGTGTATATAAATTTAAAGGAGAATTATATGATTAGTTTATTTCAACCTACATTAGGTAAAGAAGAATTAAATGAAATAGAAAAAGTATTTGAATCAAATTGGTTAGGTAAAGGAAATTATGTAAAAGATTTTGAAAAAGGTTTTGCTAATAATTTAGAAACTTCTAAAGAACATTTTTTATCTACAACTAGTTGTACTGAGGCTATATTTTTATCTGTTGATTTATTTGAGTTTAATAAAAATGATGAAATTATCATCCCTAGTATTAGTTTTCCTTCTGTTGGTAGTGCTATAGTATCCAAAAAATCAAAAATTGTATTTTGTGATGTAGATAAAAGAACATTAAATGTAAGAGCTAAAGATATAGAGCCATATATTACAAATAGGACTAAAGCAGTTTTTATTACTCATTATGGTGGCGTGTCATGTGATATGGATCCTATAATTGAACTTTGTAATAATCATAATATTAAAATTATAGAAGATAGTGCATGTGCGATTAAAAGTTTCTATAAAGGAAAAGCTTGTGGTACTATGGGCGATATGGGTATGTGGTCTTTAGATGCTATGAAAACATTAAGTACTGCAGATGGTGGGATGATGTATATAAAAGATATGGAACTTCGAGCTATTGCTGAAGAACAACTATACTTAGGATTGCCGTTAAAACAAAAAAGTGGAATAGATAGCTCAACAGAAGGAAATGCTTCTTGGTGGGAATTTGAGATGAATAGAGCTGGTAGAAGAGCTATTATGAATAATGTTACAGGAGCTATGGGTTGTGTTCAACTTGATAAATTAGAAAGATTTATTCAAAGAAGAAAAGAAATATTTGAAAAATACTATAACGAACTTCAAAAATTAGATTGGATAGAAGTACCTCCCAAAGTAGAATTTGATAGTATTTCATCATATTATTTCTTTTGGATTCAAACTGAATTTAGAGATAAGTTAGCTAAATATTTACTTGATAATGGAGTGTATACTACATTTAGATATTGGCCACTGCATAAGGTAAAATTCTTTAATGTGTTTAATCAAGAAAATGCTTATCCTAATACTGATTATATCGCAGCGCATACCTTAAATTTACCACTACATCAAGCTTTATCAGATGATGATGTAGAAAAGATAATACAGCTAATAGTTGATTTTAAAAATGATTAGTATTTTAGTAACAGGTGGAGCAGGTTTCATTGGTTCAAATTTTGTACCATATTTTTTAGAAAAATATAAAAACTACAATATTATAAATTTAGATCTCTTAACTTATGCTGGAAATCTTGATAATTTAAAAGAAGTTCAAAATCATCCTAGATATAAATTTATTAAAGGTGATATTTGCAATAGGGAATTAGTAGAATTTATATTTAATGAATATGATATAAAAGGTGTAATTCACTTTGCCGCTGAATCTCATGTAGATAATAGTATCAAAAATCCATCTATTTTTATAGAGACTAATGTAAATGGTACGTTTACACTTATAGATGTAGCTTATAAATATTGGATGGATAAACCAAACCTTTATAAAGTAGGATATAAAAATAGTAGATTTCATCATATTTCAACAGATGAAGTATATGGCACACTAAATGAAATTGACTTATTCACTGAAAATACATCTTATGCTCCAAATTCTCCATATTCTGCATCTAAAGCATCTAGTGATATGATAGTAAGAAGTTACCACGAAACTTATGGATTAAATACAGTTATTACAAATTGTAGTAATAACTATGGACCAAAACAACATAATGAAAAACTTATTCCTACCATTATAAGAAAAGCATTAAATGGTGAATCTATTCCTATTTATGGTGATGGAAGAAATATAAGAGATTGGTTATATGTGCTTGATCATTGTAAAGGTATAGATCTTGTTTACCATACAGGTAGAGAAGCGAATGTATATAATATTGGTGGAAGAAATGAAAGAACAAATATACAAATAGCAGATACTATTTGTACTATACTCGATATAAAAGTACCAAAAGATAAATCATATAAAGATCTTATTATTTTTGTACAAGATAGAGCAGGTCACGATAGAAGATATGCAATTGATGCTACAAAACTAGAAGATACACTTGGTTGGAAATCAAACGAGGATTTTGATAGTGGAATTGTTAAAACTATTGAATGGTATTTAAAAAATAAATATAAAAATGGTTTTTAAATGAATAATTTAATTATATATAATAATACTAATATTAAAGAGTCTTTAGAAAAATTAGAACAGAATAGAAAAAAATTTTTAATCTGTTTAAATGATGAAAATATTATTTTAGCTACATTAACAGATGGAGATATTAGAAGAGGTTTTTTAAAAGGTTATAATATATTAGACTTGATTAATAATGTTTATAATCAAGAATTTAATTATTTGAATATTAATGCTAAGTTTAATGAAGTATGTAATTTATTTAAATCTGATAAAATAGATTTCTTACCAATTCTTGATAATCACATGAAATTAATTAATGTTTTGACAAAAAAACAGTTTCATATTATGCTTTTAGAAAATATTAAATTTGACTTGACTTATGATTTTACACAACTTGATAAATATACTCTAGAGCATGAAATTTATAATCGTCCATGGGGCTTTTTTAAAAGTACAATTCTATCATCTCATGCTCAAGCAAAGATAATTACAGTTTTTCCAAATAGTGAATTAAGTTTGCAAGAACATAAAAAGAGAGAAGAACATTGGGTTATTATAAAAGGTAAAGGAGAAATGATATTAGGAGAGAGTGAAATAAATGTTTATCCTGGAAAATATATTTATATTCCTAAGGGATGCAAACATCAAATAATTAATAATAGTGATGAAAATATTATATTTAGTGAAGTTCAATTAGGTGAATATTTTGGAGAAGATGATATAATAAGATATTCAGATAAATATGGTAGAGTAAATAGAAATTAATAATAAGGGTAATAAAATGAGTTTTAAATTTAATTATAAAACACCAAAAATTATAGCAGAAATTGGTTGTAATCATATGGGGCAAATGAATATAGCAAAAGATTTGATAGACCTTGCAAAAGAAGCAGGTGCAGGTTATATAAAATTTCAAAAAAGAAATAATAAAGAGTTATTAACGGAAGATCAATATAATGCAGCACATCCAGTACCTGCAAATTCTTATGGAGATACTTATGGAGCACATAGAGAGTTTTTAGAATTTGATGTAAAGCAAAATAAAGAGTTAAAAGAATATTGTGATAGTATAGGTATAGTTTATAGTACATCAGTATGGGATGTTACAAGTGCTAAAGAAATGATAACTTTTGAACCAGAGTTTTTAAAAGTTCCATCAGCTTGCAATAACAACTTTGATATGCTGAAAGTGCTAAGAGATGAGTTTAAAGGTCAAGTTCAGTTATCTATTGGTATGACTACAAAAGAAGAAGTTGAAGATATAGTTTCATTTTTTGAAGAGACAAATCAAGCAAAATCAAGACTTTTAATATATTCTTGTACTTCAGGTTATCCTGTACCGGCTAAAAATGTAGCACTTTTAGAAATAAATTGGCTTTATAATAATTATGTAGATAGAATAAATGAGATAGGATTTTCAGGGCATCATCTAGGTACAAATCTTGATGTCGCAGCATTTACACTCGGTGCGAGATGGATAGAAAGACATTTTACTCAAAATAAAACTTGGAAAGGTACAGATCATGGGGCTTCATTAGAACCAGATGAGTTAAAAGTTTTAGTAGAAGCATTAAATGAAACTTATGAAGCATTGCACTTTAAAGACAGTGAAATCTTACCCATCGAGCAAGTTCAAAGAGATAAATTAAAGAATAGAAAATAATATTATGAATATAGCATTTATACCTGTAAGATGTGGTAGTAAATCAATACCTTTTAAGAATATAAAAGAGATTTGTGGTAAACCTTTGGTTTATTGGAATCTTTTAGCTTTAGAAAATTCAAAAAATATTGATGAAATATATGTTGCTACTGATTGTAAAAAGATAAAAGAAGTGGTAGAAAATTTTGAGTTTAAAAAAGTAAAAGTTTATGATAGAGACGCTAAAAATGCAAATGATACAGCTAGTACAGAATCTGTAATGTTGGAATTTATAAATAAAAGTAGTTTCGATGATAATGACCTATTTTTATTAGTCCAAGCTACATCACCATTAACACAAACAGAAGATTTTAATGAAGCTTTAAAAAAGTTAAAAATAGATAATACGGATTCTCTTCTTACATGTGTAAGAACAAAAAGATTTTATTGGAATGATGACTGTATACCATTAAATTATGATTATACTAATCGTCCAAGAAGACAAGATTTTGAGGGTATGCTTATGGAAAATGGAGCTTTTTATATAAATAGAATCAAAAATATTAAAAAAGATAAAAATCGTCTTAGTGGTAAAATAACTATTTATGAGATGAAAGAATTTACATCTGTAGAGATTGATGAAGAGGATGATTGGATTATAAAAGAGCAGCTTATGAAAAAGCATATTTTAAAACCTAAAGAAAAAGATATAAAAATAAAACTTTTTTTATCAGATGTAGATGGAACACTAACCGATGCAGGTATGTACTATGGTGAAAATGGAGAAGAGTTTAAAAAATTTAATACTCACGATGGAAAAGGATTTGAACTATTAAGAAAAGCTGGAATTAAAACTGGAATTATAACAAGTGAAAATACTAAGATAGTAGAAAATCGTGCTAAGAAGATGAGAGTAGATTATCTTTATCAAGGATTAGAGCATAAAGGAAAGCTTAATATTGCAAAAGAAATTTGTAAAAAAGAAGGTATTACTCTTGAAAATATTGCTTATATAGGTGATGATATTAATTGCAAAGAGCTACTTCAAAGTGTTGCTATAAAGGCTTGTCCAGCAAATGCTTTAGAGGAGATAAAAAATATACCAAATATAATTAAACTAAATAAAAGAGGTGGAGATGGTGCAGTACGGGAGTTTATTTTAAAAATCATATGAATAAATCTGAAACATCATTAGGACATAGATATTTATATAAATTAATTGCAAATATAATAAGTGCAATAGTTGGTATCATTATTATGGGAATTGTTCCTTCTTCTTTGGGACCGGTTGCTTATGGTAAATTTACATATATACAACAATTTTTTTCTCAATTATTTAATTTTCTTGATTTTGGTACATCCATTGCATTTTTTACAAAGTTATCAGCAAATGCAAAAAGAAAAGAATTAATATACTTTTATATGATAATATCTATAATGATACTATTTATATCTTTAATTATAATTTATATTATTAATTACTTTGGATATTTAAATAATTTCTTACCTAATATTCAATTAACTTATGTATATTATGGATTAATATTTGGTTTTTTGACATGGTTTTCGTTGATATATATAAAAATATCTGATGCTTATGCACTAACCGTGAATGTTGAAGTATTAAAGATAGTATATAAAGTACTATCTTTAATATTATTATTTTTAATAATAAAATTATATATATTAACTTTAAATAACTTTTTAATATTTCAGATTTGTACATTGTTATTATTTATTATAGTATTAAATATTTTTTTAATAAAAAAAGGCATCTTATCTAATATTCATAAATTAGATATTAGTTTTAGTAGATTAATATCTATTTTTTATGAATTTTTAATTTATTCAAGACCTTTAGCATTTCATAGTATAGTAGTTTTTATAATTGGTATTTTAGATATTTGGTTACTACAAAGTATATCTGGTTCATCAGAAATGGGGATATATGGTTTAGCATTCCAAATTTCAACATTAGGATTTATATTTACTAATGCAATGATACCAATTATTACAAGAGAATTTTCATTAGATTATGAAAAAAAGAATTTTATCAAAATAAATAAGAATTTTCACAAATATATACCAATGCTTTTTTCGCTTGCTACAATATTTACGATGTTGACAATATTTCAATCTAAAAATTTAATATTATTATTTACCGATGAGAGATTTTTAAATGCACAATCCTCAATTATTATTATGTCTATATATTTTATTTATTTAATGTATATAAAATTAATTAGTAGTATATTTTTTGCATATAGCAAAACAATAATGTATCGTGATATTGGTTTACTATATATGGCTATAGGTATAGTATTTAGTTTAGGTTTTGTATATATATTTAAATTAGGTGCATTAGGCTTATCTATAAAAATGCTAATTACAAATATTATTGGAATGTTATTAATGTTATTTAATTTAAAAAAGATATTAAATATTAATATCCTGTATTTAATTAAACAACAAGTTTTATCAATGTTGACATTTTTATTGATAGGTATTGTAACGTATTTCATAGTATTTTCAATAGATAATATAGTAATGAATTTTTTAGTATATTGTATTTTATATATTAGTATAAGTACTATTGTGATTCTTAAATATCCCAGTTTATTATCTTTAGAAAAATATGAAATTAAAGAATTTATTATAAAAGTAAAGGCAAAATTTAATGTTTAGGTTATCTTTATATAAAAGAGTAAATATAATAATATTTGTTTCTTTATATATTTTTATTTTTTTAGAATACTTATTTATTAATAATATTTATCAGAAAGATACTGTTATTCATATTTTAGAAATAGAGTTGTTTATGATCTATTTATATGCTTTAATTATCAGTATATATAAATCAGGTTATATAAGCATATTCTCACTCTTTTTATTTTTTTCTTATTTATTTAATTATACAAGAGTGTTTTTAGATTTGTTTACTGAATATGATTTAAGTAAAAGTGATTTATTCCATCATGTTAAATTAAAACAATTGACAGAAATAGAATTATTATATTTATTGATATTCTTTTTAATTGCATCGACATTAGCCTTTATTTTATTTTATAAAAAAAATAAACTACTTTTGAGTAGAAAAAAAGAATATATGAAATTTGGAAAAATCATAATATTAAGTGTAACAATACCATTGATTTATATAAATATACAGACATTTAAATTTATTTTAATACATGGTTATCTATCTGTATTTAATGGTGAAATTGAAAGTTCTTCTTATTATACATTAGGAATAATTTTAACAAGAATAGCATATTTTGGTTTTTTTATTTTTTTATCAGGGTTGCCGAATAAAAATAATTTTAATAAAATTGTATTATTATTTCTTATTATTGCATTTTTTGATGCATTAAAAGGACAAAGAGGACCATTCTTATTAATTTCTATTTATTCAATATGGTATTACCACAATATATATAATATAAAATTTAATATCAAAAAAGGAATTTTAATTATATTTGGGGTATTGGCATTTTCTCAATTAATAGTCTATTATAGATCAGAAAAGGAACTTTTTGATATATGGGAAATTCCATATGAATTTATGAGATTAAATGGAATTTCTTTAATAATACCTGCATATATGATTGAATATAAAGATTCTTTTATAAATGATGATATCCCATATCTATTTGCACCCATTTATGATTATTTTTATCGAATATTTATTGATAATGATGTCTTTTATCAAGGTAGAACAAAAGAATTATTAAATGTATCTAATTATTTATCAATTCAATTAATATATTTTATTAATCCGGAGGGATATTATGTTGGATTTGCTACAGGATCATCTTATTTAGCAGAGTTTTATGATTTTGGTGGACTTTTTTTAGGATCATTAAGTTTATTTATCTTAGTTTCTTTAATAATGTTTTTTGAAAAAAAGTTATTTAAATATAGATTAATTTTATTTTTAAGTCCAATTATAGTAACAAAATTTATTTATATGCCACGAGATTCATTTTTCAAAATTATTAATGATATACCATTATTAACTGTAATATATTTGACATTATATTTAATAATATATTTGGGAAAAGGAAAAAATTAAAATGAGAAAGATTTACAGAGTCAAAACAATGTATCATTTATTATTAGTATTATTATTAATAGATGAAAATGAAGAAAATATATTATATATTGAATCAGAAGATATGTTTTATTTAAAGTTAAATTTAGTAAAAGTTGGTTTTTTTAAAAAAATTTATACAATAAAAAATAAAAATAATACATTTATAAGATATATTAAGACAATTTTAAATGCTTTGTTATACAAAATTTTAAATAATTTTTATGTAAGAAACAGTATAATTGTTACTCCTCAACATAATATAATGAATATTCGTTTATTATTTGAGTATATAAGTTCTTCAAAAGTAATAATTTTAGAAGATGGTTTTTCTAGTTATGTACGAATTCATGATTATGTTCCGAATAGTTTATTTTTAATACATAAAAAAGAATCATTTATTAAATATTTATTAGGTGATTACTTTATAAATATATACAATGAAAAAATATCAAAATTTGTTTATGTATATCCTGATAAATTAAAACTAAAGTTACCTGATGAATACAATACAATTAAAGAAAAAATATATCATTTTAATATAGAAGAAAAAATATATCAATTATCTAAAGTAAAAAAAGATAAAATAAAACAAATTTTTTTCAATAAAAATTTTAATTTTAATTTTGGCACTAATAAAACAGCTATATTGTTAACTCAACCTTTAATAGAAGATGGAAAAATAAATATAGATGAAATGAATGAATTGATAAAAGAATTTGAAGATATTCTTAAGCAATATTCAAAGAAAGGATATACAATTTTAATAAAGCAACATCCAAGAGAAATAGGAGATAGATATAAAAACTTAATTAAAAATTTTTCTATAATTGAAATTAATAGATATTTCCCATTTGAATTAATTTTGATATTTTACAATTCATTTGATGTAGGAATTACATATTATTCTACGATTATTTATTCATCATTATTTAAAGAAAAAATTATTTTAAGAAAAGAAATATTATGAAAATATTATCAGTTGGTTATTATGATGACTATGCAAGATTTTTTAAATTTATTAAAAATGATTTACAGAAAAATGATAATTCTATAGAGTTTAAATATATAAATATATATATGAGTGGATTTTTATATTGGCTAGTAAAAGAATTTGAATTTACTAATTTAATATCATATGCAGCATGGTTTAAAGTATTCCTTTATAAAAAAAAATATAAAAATAAAATAAAAGACAATATTTACAGAGATATTAATTTAGACTCTATTATTAAATTTGATAAAATATTAAATAATTTAGATGATGGTGCCATAAAACTTTTAAAGCTTCAAGCTTGTGCATATATAGATATTATTGAAAATATATTTACTACTTTTAGACCAGATTTATTAATTTTAAGTGATGACTCAAGACTTGTAATAGAGATTATAGATAGTGTAGCTAAAAAAAATAATGTAAAAACTTACTATTTTGAACAAGGACCATTTGGAACAACAATTTTAGATAAAAAAGGTGTAAATGCAAATGCTTCAATAAGAGATATTGTTTTAAATAATAATTATAATGATTTCGAAAAAAAACTAAAAAAGATTAATCAATTTTTTATAAGAGCTAAGGATTTTAAATATAAAAGGAATCCTTTTTATAGAGGTATAGATTATATACTTAAATATATTTTTTTGGTACCTATAGATTTAAAACAGTATAAAATAAAAACCAGTAATAATATATATGAAAAATTAAAACAAACTAAAAAATTGAATTCAAATATTTTCAATAAAGATAATAATATACTTTTAGTACTTCAAGTTCCTTTTGATGTAAATTTAATATATCATAGTCCTTTTTTTGATAGTCATTATGATATTGTAAATAGTGTATATAAAGCTTTACCAAATGGGTACAATTTAATCATAAGAGAACATCCTCTTTATAAAGCAAAATATGAAAAATCATTATATCAGCTAATAGAAAAAAATGATAATATATATATAGATATTAATTCTAATCTAAATAAAACTATAGAAAAATCATCTTTAGTTATTGTAAATAATTCAACAGTAGGGATAGAATCAATTGCAAAATTCAAAAATACGGTTGTCTTAGGAAATTCTTATTACGATAAAGATGAAATATGTTTTAAATTAAAAGACAAATCAAAACTTGATAAATTAATTTTACGAGCTTTAACGGAAAATGTTAATAAAATGCTTATAGTTGATTATTTATATAAGCTTTGTTTTGAATCTTTAATTGAAGGACACTTTAGAGATAAAAATTTATTAGCAGCAAAAAATATAGTAAAATTACTAAGAGATAAAGATGATATATAAAATATTTTGGATTTTAAGGGCATTGTTATTGAAACCTTTTTTTAAAAAGTTATCTTTTCCTTCTTATCTTGGAAAACCTATATTCTTAATGGGTATTGATAAAATATCTTTGGGTAAAAGAGTAAGAATATATCCAAATTCAAGAATGGAAGTTCATGGTAAAAATTCAGAAATAATTATAGAAGATAATGTAGGTATAGGACAAAACTTACATATAATATCTGGTGGAGGAGAGAGATTAATTATTGGAACAGGTACAATTATTGCCCCTAATGTATTTATAAACAATATGGATAATGATTATCAAGAAATAGGAATATCAATATTAGATCAAAAAGAAATAGTAAAAAAAACTCATATTGGTAAAAATTGTTTTATAGGATATGGTACAGTTATACAAGCTGGTACAATACTAGGAGAACAATGTATTGTAGGTGCTGGAGCAGTAGTTAAGGGTAGCTTTGATGACTTTAGTGTAATTGTTGGTAATCCTGCTAAAGCTATAAAAAGATATAATACATATAAAAAAGAATGGATAAAAGTAAAGTGAAGATAAAAGATAAAAATATATTATATATAGGACCAAAATTTTTTGGTTATGAAGTGGAGATAAAAAAAACATTAGAATACTTCGGAGCTAAAGTTGATTTTTATGACGATAGACCAAGTGAAGATTTTTTTACAAAAGTTTTTATACGATTGAAATTAAAGTTTTTGGTAAATTCTAAAATAGAAAGTTATTACGATACTTTATTTAACGAAATTAAAGATCGAAGTTATGATTATGTTTTTGTTATTGCTCCTGAAACTTTAAATTATGAAAAATTAAGTACAATTAAAGATATACAAAAAACTGCTAAATATATTTTGTATATGTGGGATTCCTTTAAAAATAAAGATAGTTTCAATACAATTGAACTCTTTAATAGAGTTATAACATTTGATAGTCAAGATGCTAGAAAGTACAATTTAGATTTTTTAGCACTTTTTTATATTCAAAAATATGAAAAAATAAAAATGATTGATGATTTTCAATATGATATATGTTTTACTGCTACAGCACATAGCGATAGATATCAAATAGTAAAAAAAATTGAAAAACAAGTTATTGAATTAAATAAAAAAATGTTTTCATTTTTTTATCTACCTAGTAAAATCATGTATTGGATGAGAAAGTTATTTATTAAAAAATATGCATATGGTAATATAGATGATTTTTCTTTTTCATCTTTAAATCAGAAAGAGATTGTAAATATTATTGAACAATCAAAAGTAGTGTTAGATATAAATCATCCCTTACAGTATGGATTAACTTCAAGAACTATAGAATCACTTGGAGCAAAAAGAAAATTAATAACTACTAATGAGAATATAAAAGAATACGATTTTTACAATGAAAATAATATTTTAATAATAGATAGAAATAATCCTTTTATTCAAAAAGATTTTTTTCAAAAAGAATATATTCAACCAGTTAATAGTATATATCAAAAATATTCATTAAAAAGTTGGATTAGAAGTATATTTAGTAATCTAGATGATAAGAAATAGATACTTAAAAGTAAAAATTTATTTAATTCATAAAAATGGAAAAATAAAAGAACCTATCATAGAATACTATTTCTAATTTTATATATGATTATTTAAAATTCTTTAAGTAGTTATCTTATTGAAGAAGAAAATTTTTATTTTTGAGAGTAAATAATTATTACATGAAAATAGAAACTTTTGGTTTTTATATACTAGTCAAAAAATTATATAATGATTTGATTATAAATCAATGATAGATAGAAAATTTACAATAAAGGAAGATTCAAATGACAAGAATTTTTGATATATTACTTTCAGGATTAGCATTAATGCTTTTAGCCCCATTATTATTACCTATATCGGTTATACTTAAATTAACAGGTGAGAATAAAGTTTTTTATTTACAAGAGAGAGTTGGTCAATATGGAAAAATATTTGGAATATGGAAATTTGCTACTATGCTTGAGAATAGTCCAAATATGAAAAATGCATATATAACAACACATGATGATCCACGAGTATTACCATTTGGTAAATTCCTTAGAAAATCTAAGATAAATGAATTACCACAATTGATTAATATTTTAAAGGGTGATATCAGTATTGTTGGACCTAGACCACAAGTACAATCACATTTAGATCTTTATCCTAAAGATACCCTTGATGATATTTTATCTATAAAACCTGGATTGACAGGAATTGCATCTTTATTTTTTAGAGATGAAGAGACAATGATTTCTAATAGTGTTATGGAACCAAAAGAATTTTATAAGGTTTATATTGCACCATATAAAGCTGAACTTGAATTATGGTATAAAAAACATCAAAATTTATATACTTATTTTATGTTAATTATTTTAACAGCATGGAATATTGTATTTTCGGAAAGTAAACTTTACAATAAAGTATTTAAAGATTTACCAAAACCACCAAATGAATTAATAATAGGAGAATAAAATTATGAATATGTTAAAATTAATAGGAAGAGAGTCTGAACTTTTTGAAGATGATATAAAAAATCATGAATCAGAATTAAGTGAAAAAGTTTCAACGTCAACTTTTTTAGTCATTGGAGGAGCAGGAAGTATAGGTCAAGCTGTGACTAAAGAGATATTTAAAAGAAACCCTAAGAAGCTTCATGTCGTAGATATTAGTGAAAATAATATGGTAGAGCTAGTAAGAGATATAAGAAGCTCTTTGGGCTATATTGATGGGGAGTTTGCGACTTTTGCTTTAGATATTGGAAGTATTGAGTATGAGGCTTTTATTAAAGCTGATGGGAAGTATGATTATGTACTTAATCTTTCGGCATTGAAGCATGTAAGAAGTGAAAAAGATTCTTTTACTCTAATGCGAATGATAGAGGTGAATATTGAAAATACAGATAAAACAATTGGTCAAGCTATTGAGAATGGAGCTAAAAAGTATTTTTGTGTTTCTACAGATAAAGCAGCTAATCCTGTAAATATGATGGGTGCATCAAAAAGAATTATGGAGATGTTTTTAATGAGACGCAGTCTACATATACCTATCTCAACAGCAAGGTTTGCTAATGTAGCTTTTTCTGATGGTTCTCTACTTCATGGATTTAATCAACGAGTACAAAAGCAGCAACCTCTCTCTGCTCCTTCTGATGTAAGACGTTATTTTGTTACACCTAAAGAGTCAGGAGAGCTTTGTTTAATGTCTTGCTTACTTGGAGAAAATAGAGATATATTTTTCCCAAAACTTAGTGATAAATTACACCTGATAACTTTTGCAGATATTGCTGTTAAATATCTCAAAAGTATTGGCTATGAACCTTACTTATGTAAAACAGAAGATGAAGCTAGAGAATTAGCAAAAACTCTTCCAAGTGAAGGAAAATGGCCATGCTACTTTTTTGAAAGTGACACCACTGGAGAAAAAGATTTTGAAGAGTTTTTTACTGATAAGGAAACTTTAGATATGAAACTATTTGAAAATCTTGGAGTTATTAAAAATAAAGCAGAATTCAATGAAACTAATTTGACATATTTTACAGAGAAAATAGATAATTTAAAGAAAAATAGAGCATGGAAGAAAGAAGAAATTATTAAACTTTTTTTTAAAATGATTCCTGATTTTGGACATAAAGAGACAGGAAAATATTTAGATAGTAAAATGTAAATTTTGGTTTGACATATTAGTATAGATATCAATCATTACTTAAAAAAGGAAATAATAAGATTGAGTGAGGCACTATCATCTCCTAAGTCTAAAGCACCTAAGCATAAACGTAAATACATAGTGCTAATGAGAGATTATTCTTGATATAAAAAGACTTAGAGAGAAAAATATCCTAATCTAGGTAAAGCAAAATTCTATTACACCTACTTAACCCATGATGTGAAAAGAAGAAGCTACCAGCTCTTTCAGCGTTTACAATAGGAAGAATGATTGTCAAAGAGAAAGAAAATATGAGTATCATCCCTTACAGAATATACTGTAATGGAAAAGTGAAAATTTCAAAGCAAAACTAATACACATTTATGAGCAGTAGATACTATACAAAATGTTTCTGATACAATGGTTAGACTCAAAACTCTCAGTAGCTATTTCTACACCAAACACACCAAATATACAGCTAATGTTTAGAAGCCATTATTTATGGATTTATAGGTACGATTGAAATCAATGTAAAACTTAAACAGTTTTTCATACTTTCTGATAATGGTTTAGAATTTATGAAAGAGTTTGAAGTTTTACTCCAAGAGAAAGGATTAATTTGATATGTCAACCTAAAATATACACAAAAATAATCTATCAGGCAACACGTGTCAAGTGTAATCCAAAAATGTACCGTAAAGCAACTAAAAAAAGTTGCTAAATAAATTATTATTATTTATTTTAATTTATTGTTTAAAATAGAATTATGCTTAAATATCTTTTTATAGAAAAGGTGAGATAAACTTTTTTTTAAATATTTAGTATGTCGTTTATGATGAGTATCAGAACCTATAAAATCTACTAAACCTTTTGATATAAGTTTCTTAACTACATTAGCAACATCATTTGAATAGTAACCAGTAATTGAATTAAGGTTAATTTGAAACAATACATTTGTAGAGGCTTTTAGCTTTTGATAATCTTCAATATTATGATGAAAATATGTATAACGTTCAGGATGTGCTAAAACAGGAGTATATCCTGAAAGTTTAATGTCATGAATTAAACTTTCAAGTTCTTGAGGTCGTGTAAAGTATGAGAGTTCAAAGAGAAGGTATTTTTTATTTTTTCCAAATGTTAAAATATCTTTTTTTTGTAAAAGTTTTTCAAAATTTTCATCAGCATAGTATTCAGCAGCTACTTCAAGTTCTATATTTATCTCTCTCTTTCTTAATTCAGAAGTTAGTGCTTGATATCCACTTAAAATAGTTTTTGTATTATTAGGAAACATATCACTTATATGTGGAGTGGTTATGAGTTTTTTGTATCCCATTTCTTTGAGCTCAATTATAAGCTCTATAGCACGTTCCAGATCTTTTGCACCATCATCTATTCCTGGAATAAGATGAGAATGTATATCAATATCTGTAAGAAGACTAGTCTGTTTTTTTAAAAAAGAGAAATTAAACATCAATTTATAACCTAAAATTTAATTGCCATAACCATAACCATAACCATAACCATAACTATTAGAATTTCCTTCTTTGAGACCATTTAAAATAATACCAGAAGAAGTAATATTTTTATCATTTCGAAGCCTATTAAAGTTTTCTATAAAACTTTTTTCTGCAATATTAGCACGAACAACAAGTAAAATAATATCACTATGATTGAGTAGCATATTGGCATCAATAACAGAACCAATAGGAGCTGTATCAAATAGTATATAGTCATATTGTTCTGAGAGTTGATCAATGGTTTTACTGAATTTCTCACTCATTAATAGCTCAGAAGGATTTGGTGGAACTGCCCCTGCAGGAAAAAAATCTAAATTATCACTGATTTTTTGAATTGATTTTTCAAGTTCAAAATTACCAATTATATACTGTGTCATTCCTAGTTTATTACTCTTCCCTAATTCTTGATAGAGTCTAGGCTTTCTTAAATCCAAATCCATAATTAAAACTTTTTTGTTTGTTTGTGAAATAATTTTTGCTAAACCAGCAATTACAGTAGTTTTTCCTTCTCCTGGGATAGTAGAGGAGATGAGCATTTTAATACATTTTGTATTGCTATTTTGAACAAACTGTAAATTTGTTCGAATATTTCTTAGGGCTTCTTCAAAAAAACGTTTATTATTTTTATGAGGTAGTGTACCATAAAGAGGAGCATCTGTAAGTTCTCTAATAGTTATTTCATCATGTATTTTTGTATCTAACATAGCTCGAATTAGTGTATAAAAGATTGCTGAAATTAAACCAATAATTAGTCCAACGATAGTAATTAAACTTTTATTTGGCTTAGTTGGTTTAAATGCTTCTCTAGCATTCTCTATGATTTGAGTATTAGCGATTGTTGAAGCTAATGAAATTTCCATCTCCATCTTTTTTTGAAGTAAAAAAGTATATATATTCTCACTAAGACTAAATTTACGTTTTAACTCTTGAATATCTAAACTTTTCTTAGGAAGAGTTTTCAATAGTTTATGCTTAGATTGCACATTGTGATTTAATACTTTTAATCTATTTTTTATATTTTTTTCTGTCATAATAATATTATTGAGAATTTTTTCTTTAATTGAATAGCGACTATTTTGCAATTTTTTGATAGTCGTATGAATATAATTTTCAATAGTGATTTTAGTTTGTGTTAAATCATACTCAGCTTTAATAACTTGTGGATGTCCTTTTGTAAAGTTAAAATAAAGCTCTTGTAGCTCCTCTTTTTGTTGATTTAACTTTTCAATATCTTTAGACAATTGTAGGTTGTTTGTAATAGACTTTTCAATATTTTTTGATTGTAGTGCCATCTCATTAAGCTCAACTTCATCAGCTCGAAAGAGTTCAATAAGTGATTGAATTGAAGAGATTTCTATGCCACTATTTAGTAGTGAAATAGTATTTAGTTTACCTCTTTTTAGTTCACGTTTAAAGTTTTTAAGTTCACTTATTTGAAGTTTTAAATCTTTAATTTGTTCCTCACTTTTTGTAATGGTTTCAAAAAGAGAGATATTATTTGCCTCAACTGTTAAGAATGTGTCACTTTTAGTTTGATAATCCTTTAAGTTCTTTCCTTCATTTTGCAGTACAAGTTCTATCCCTTTTATCTCTTTATTCAGGAATCCTAATGTTTTACTAATCTCACTAGTTTTTTTCTTTAAAGTATAGGCTCTAAAACTTTCAGCTATCTCTTCAACTATCTCTTTTGCTCTTTGTGCAACTAAATCATTATACGAAATTCTTAATACATTGTCTGATAGTATAGTTGTACTCATATTACTTAAAATAGAATCAGCTAGTAATTTAGGATTTGATTTTGTAACAAAATATTTTTTGTTCTTTAAATTACCTTCTTTCCTCACTATAATAGTAAAATATTTTTCATCTATTTTCTCATTATATTTATAAGTTTTACTATAACCTAAGTCATCAATAGAGAGTTTAAAATGTTTATTGTCTTCTGGGAGTATTTCAAAATATTTCTCATAAAGTGTTTCATCTGTTAAAGAGTTGTATATATCATCATGAATATCTAAATCAACTTTTAAGTTTACAAAATCATAAATAGCATTTTTTTTATAGTTATGCTCTATATAATATCGTTGAGATATATCTAAATCCTGAATGGCTGAATTTATAAACTTTCGTGTTTCAAGTGTTAGTTTTACTGTCTCTAGCTCTTTTTCACTATTCCCAAAAGAACCTAGTTCATCTGGAATAATTGATGTAAGTTGAGTTGTTTTTTCATCGGAAAAAGCAATGGTTACATCACTTGTATAGATTGGTTTTAAAAAATAAGCATAAAGAGTAACTAAAAAAGTGATAATAAAAGTGATAATAAATATAGTTAACTTATTTTTTATTAAATGAGAAAATAGTTTACGGATATCAATCTCATCTTCTTCTATCTTGGTATGATTCATCTAATTGCTCCTAATTACTTAAAAATTTGATATTGACAAAAGTACTTAATGTACTAGAGATAGCTTGTAAGATAGGAAGATAATCATTTATAGCTACATAGATTGCTTTTGCTGTTTTTGGTTCAACATAAACAATACTATTTGCTTTTAGCATTAAACTACGGCTATTGAGTGTTGAAAAGTTATTAAAATTTAAAGTTTGCATAATATATTTCCCATTTTCTTCACTAATGATACGTATTCGACTACGGAGTGCATGATCAGTTAATCCACCAGAACGAGCAATTGCTTCTATTACAGATATGTTTTCACCTTCTAATGGAACAACACCTCTTTTTGTTACTTCACCAAGTACATAAATTTTATGATTTTTTATGGTTGTTTTGACATAAGGGGCTTTTAAGAATTTTTTATATTTATTTGTTAGCATAAGATTTAACTCCTGTATGGATAAACCTTGAACATGAATATTATTTAGTAGAGGCAATAGTATGGTACCATCTTTATAAACGACATATTTATTGTCTGAAACAGTTGGGTATCCATTTTTATTCATCATGATATTTGAGTGTTTATTCATATTAATAATACTTATTACTAATACATCATTAGGCATAATTTTAGAGCTATAAGAGATATTTAACTCTTGAGATAAAATTATCTCATTATCATTTTGTTGAAAAAGCTTATACTCTTTAACACTACAGCCAGAGAATGAGTATAGTAGAATAAGTAACATAAAAAATCTCATTATTAAATCCCTTTGAAAATTCTATCACTTTAGCAATAAAATTAATTTGAAAGAAATTATAAAATATTTTTGATGCTTTCATACTTAAATTTTAGAAAATAATAGGTAATTCATGTTTTTTTTAGTTATATTTATTATTTTTTGTTTAAAATAATAAATTATTTTTTATCTATTTCAGATAGATATATTATATCTATTGTTATAATTAACGATATTAATTTGCTATAAATTTAAGGTTAACTATGACTACTACACGTTTTGCACCATCACCAACAGGATACTTACATATTGGAGGTCTTAGAACCTCTCTTTTCTCATGGCTTTGGGCTAAGAAAAAAGAAGGTCAGTTTTTACTTAGAATCGAAGATACAGATTTAGCTCGTAATTCAGATGATGCTGTAAAAGCTATTTTAAAAGCATTTGATTGGGTTGGAATGTCCTATGATGGAGAGGCTATTTTTCAGTCGAAACGTTTTGAACTCTATGCTAAATATGTAGCTCAACTTTTAGAAGAGGGTAAAGCCTACAAGTGTTATATGTCAAAAGAAGAACTCTCAGCTCTTCGAGAAGAGCAGATGGCGAAAGGTGAGCGTACTCGTTATGATGGTCGTTACCGTGACTTTACTGGAACACCACCAGAAGGTGTTGAACCAGTTATTAGAATAAAAGCTCCACAAGAGGGGATGATTAGTTTTAATGATGGTGTAA